>Ga0209066_10000936_pt1 | contig 40260 bp, 50 predicted proteins | sample All_14_2_FD_187198 | JGI IMG/M metagenome (GOLD analysis project Ga0209066, IMG submission 187198) | Freshwater microbial communities in response to fracking from Pennsylvania, USA - Allegheny Zone_MetaG_DW_15 (SPAdes) (version 2) ... | reverse complement strand
ACTATATTTTGAACCATATTTTTTGGATAAATCATAACCAGGCACAATACATAAATAATCATCGGGATCTACTTCAGATCCAGCAGGATTAATCCCCATTATCATGATAGACTTCTCATTCAACTTTCTATCTAATCTTAAAGGAAATCCAATTCTATCTTCAAGCAATTTTGGTTCTGTTAATTGTTCGTATTTACATTTATCAATTGTTTCAATTGAATATTTTTGTATCGTTTTTTTAAACTCAATATAATCAACCTTTTTTGTCTCACTAAGTATTTTCATTTATCCTTATGACCTAATTATACCTTTCAAATAGAATTATGTAGAAATTTGTGAACTGGTGTCATTTTCTGTTCTTGTGTTCTTAGAAGTTATTATATAATAATTTGATATATTTGTCGAACTGATCAAGCGAAATATTACCCAATGGTACTTGTATGCGGAATATTACCATAGCCTAGTGTCATCTGGGAAGCTTTTCTATATCATGGTAATCCAAGTACCTTTTGGGTATTTATCGTTAATTATTCTTCTTCAGGTTCCATACCAAAGAAGTCACACAAAACGAGATAAGCGGCATACCTTTTGGCACCCTTTTTCGACTTAGAAAGTGCTGTTTTTTGAATGGACCAGCTGCGAACATAGCATGTGCATGACCACCAATACTCACCATCGTCATAAACTTGCTCATCAGGAAGCTCGTATTGTGGTATGGAGCATCTGCCACTTTCAGCCAATTCTTTAAGTGTGCTGACTGCATTATCCTGTGTTAGATTTTCTTTTAGCTCATCCATGCCATCTTCTACATCATGTAATTGATCATCGATTTGAAGCATGAATTCCACAGAGTTTTGGAGCTCATCTGGATCCCAATCACTGTCGATTGCAATAGCACCAAGAATGGCTTCGAATAGATCAGCTCTAACCTTTTCTTGATTCCACACCTTATTATCAATATCACTTTGACCCAAATACATCATCGACTTGAAACCTAACTCTTCAATTCTTCTAGCAAGATTCGCATTGCTTACGATTTCTTTTTTCAACTCAGTAAAGTCTTGCTCGTTTCGATGAGCTTTAATGCAGTACTCATCATTATCTTCCTGCTCATCATATGTATCCGTTTGAGATTTGAAAAATCCGTATCTTTCAGCGATGACTTTGGTCACATAAAAATCCAATACTCGATCGCCTAAGAACTCTAAAACCTCATTGTTCTCCCCACCATATTCAGCTGAATAAGACTTTCTTGTGAAAGCTTGAAGCAGCAAATCTGTGTTCTTAAAATAGTAACTGCATTTTCTTTGTACATCATCGATGTGTTCTTTTAAATCCTTCATTTGATTTCCTCCTATTATTTGTCCGAGAAAATAAAAAAGACCTCCCGATAGAATAGGCATACTCCTGCATAGGTACACATATCCCTTTTATAGGTCTTATTAAATCAAAATAGTACTTGTAAGACTTTAAGCATATTAACTCCCGCTTCCCGAAAGAGTTAATATACAAATCGCGTTACTCAATTACTTTGAGGAAATAATTCCCTTACCTTATCGGACTACCTTTAATATACAATAAAAATGTCCATTTGTCTACATCTCTATATTGAAAAAAGCCTCGTTGTTGAGGCTGTTTAACGTTAAATGATAATTTCTCGTCCATTTTTAAACTTGAACTTAATCTTATTGTCTTTGTTTACGACCGCTTCGTTTACCATCGTATTCCAAAGAATTGGTTCAAACTCTTGGATGAATGATTGCTTGTGCTTGATCTCTTTAACGAAAGATTTCATCGCTTCTGCTTTTTGACTTTTCAGTTCTCGTTCAATTAGTGCATCATCGAGTTGAACTTTGAGAGTTTCAAACTTCTCCAGGTGTGTGTTATATCGTTTCATGTAATCATCCTGATTTTGAACCCTTGATGTATTGTCCTTAATCAACCCTTCAATAAGTAGCTTGAGATCGGATATCTCGTTATTCAAGCTCTCTATTTTGCTATCAATTTCGGAGGTATCTGTGAGCACTGTGATGAGCTCATTTGTATCTTCAATCAGTTCTTTCTTGTTCATCATCACTTGATTGTATGCTTGTACGAACCTCTCATTGATTGATTCTTTGGATAGGCTTGGCGTATCACATTTGTTGATGAATCTCTTATTGCATTGCATCATGACTTTACGATGTGGTGTGTTGGAATGCCAAACTTTAGCACCATAAAAGTGTCCACAGCAACCACAGATCAATCTTGATGAATAGGGATTAATAGTTGAATATGCATATTTAAATCTATCTCTACTTGAGAGTTCTTCTTTAACAAGATTCCATTCTTCTTTGTCAATAATGCCTGGATGGCTATTCTCAACATAATATTGAGTCAGCACACCATTGTTCTTCTTGACAGTGTGGTCGAGGTAATTCTCTACATACCCCTTTTGAAGGAGTGCATCACCTTTATATTTTTCGTTGGTCAGTATTGAAGTAATATTCAATGTAGTCCATGCTGTTTTCTTAGATGGTTTGGAATAGTTGTTTCTATTGAGAAACTCTGCAATCGCTGACCTTGACCACCCATCTCTAAGAAATAACCTGTAGATAAGTTTGACAATCTCGGCTTCGTTCTTGTTGATGACGATTTTACCATCTACCTTGTCATAGCCTAAGAAATTCTTATAAGGCATCTTGACCTTGCCTTCTTTGTAACCCCAACGGATGCCCATCTTCACATTCTCACTGATACTTCTACTTTCTTCTTGTGCAATCGCAGCGAGCATCGACAGCACCATCTCACTTTTAGAGTCAAAGGTCCATAAATTTTCTTTTTCAAAGTAGACCTCAACACCTGCAGTTTTTAACTTTCTTATGTGAGTGATAGTATCAAGCGTATTTCTTGCGAAGCGTGAGATGGACTTGGTGATAATCAAATTAATCTTACCTTCAAGGGCATCTTTGATCATGAGGTTGAAACTTGCTCTGCGTTTAGTACTAGTTCCTGATATGCCCTCATCCGCATAGACGTTCACATAATCCCAGTCAACTCTATCTTGAATGAAATCTTTGTAGTACTTAACCTGTGCTTCATAAGAACTATACTGCTCATCGGAGTCCGTTGAAACACGAGCATAAGCTGCAACCTTTCTTCTTTCAGACGAATGGATACTTTGCTGTGTTAGTGGATTGATGGTTGATGGTATGACTCTAACTTTTCCCATTTTAATACTCTCCTATTTTCATTTGCTTTCTTTGTGTTTTTTCTTGCTTTCTCTTTCATTTCAGGTGTCCATGAGTCTTTTCTTGATATCTCTTTCCATGTGATTTCATCAACAGTACCATTCAATAAATGAAGTTCTATCTTGTTGTCCTTCTGGGCCACCATATAGTTCACTTTTTTGTTGAACTTTCTTTCATCAAACGATGTTGTACCTAAATACTCATTCAGTGTTTCATATAGACTTTTTTCTGGGATTCGTCTTGATTCACTACAGAATGCTTTGCCTTGAGTGTTATATGTCGTACAAATCCAGAAATCGTGCTTCGGTGTCGTCTTGTGTTGATAGCCACCTCCACAACATCCACATTTAATCTTGTTCGTGAATGGATAGGCGTTTGTAGTTCTTTTCACATTCGTTTTGAATCGATTTGCTCTTTGATTTCGAATAGTCTGAGTTTCTTTGAATGTTTCTTTACTGATGATGGACTCATGATTGTCCTCCACATGATACTGATGAAACTCACCATTGTTCTTAACTTTTTTCTTTGTTAAGTGATTCTCAAGGTATGTTTTTTGAAGAATCAAATCGCCTGTATAACTATTGTTCTTTAGGATTTGAAGGATGGAACCATAACTCCATAATTTAGAGTGCATCGGTTTGATACCATCTTGATTGAGTTGTTTCGTAATGGCAAGTATTCCTAAACCGCCTATATAGAGGTTGAATATTCTTTGAATCACTTCCGCTTGTTCAGGAACCACAATGAAGTTCTTATTTACCACTTTGTATCCGTAGAAGTCTCTAGCACCCCATGAAATACCCTTTTCGAAATCCTTCTTGATTCTCCACTTCATGTTTTCACTCACCGATCTTGCCTCTTCTTGGTAGAAACTCGCAAGCAGCGTCAGCATAAACTCACCATCCGTCGATAAAGTATGCAAGTTTTGTGATTCGAAATAGACATCAACACCTAATGCATTCATTTCCCTAATTGTTCGAATCACTGTTTCTGTATTTCTACCAAACCTGCTGATTGATTTCGTAATGATTAAATCGATTTTCCCAGCCTTTGCATCATCCACCATGCGTTTGAATTCGGGGCGATCTTCCTTCGTCCCACTGATGCCTTCATCTGCATACACACCTATAAACTGCCATTTGGGATTTGAGCTTATCATCTTGTTGTAATGACTAACCTGGCTAGAAAGCGACTGAAGCATGGCTTCTTTTTCTGATGAGACCCTGGCATACGCACAGACTCTTTGCAACTTAAGTATCTGTTCATCAGCATCGATTTTATTGATTCTTGTTCTCACTGTATCACTCCTTTTTTGTATTACTATATATCACTCTTTTGGCTTCAATTATCAAGTCATTAAGCTTAAAAATGCTATTAGGTTTGATACAATGTTTTTTGGCTAAATGCGTCTCCGCTTTTATGAAATCTTCTTCATCGATGATGTTCCTAATAAACATCGTTTCCATAACTTTGATGCCATTCACATATCTATTCAAATTGTCCATGTTCATTTGGTTTTCCCCCTTTCTTTTGAGAATTCCAATAATCGTATCTGCAAGAATCGTTGCAATATACTTTTCTTTTCTTACCTTCTACAAAGGTTAACTTTTTGCCACAAAATTTGCAGGTTGAACCTTCATACTTTTCCCTGAGTGCATTTCGCACTGAACCGATAGATATGTTTAGCTCACTTGCAATCTTTTTGTACCCAATACCTTGTTCATTCATTTGTGTGATTTGATTTTTGATTTCTGCTCTCATGTATATTACCTCCTAAATCTAAGTCCGCAGAAATCGTGTAAAAGTTCGGGTTATTATAGTATTTTTTATAATATTTTCTTTATTGCAACAAACTATCAGAATTTTGCAACAAAAAAGACCTCCAGGAGATGATTCCCAGAGGTCACTTGCTATTTCTTAAGTTGTTCTTGAATGAGTTTTTCTGCTTCCGACAGAGTCGCTCTTCCTTGCATCTTGTTACTGAAGGAAATGTAGTCATTGATGATTGCTTCAATCTTTGACTGATTGGTCTCTACAAATTCAACAGCCTTTTCTGTTGAACCTGTGATATTGCTTACCCACTCACTGAGTCTTGATACAACAGCGAGTTTTTTGTCATCCCCTGTAAGGAATGCCTCACCTTTAACTTTTGCGAGCTGATTCTTTTCCTCTACAATTAAGATAAATTCTTTGATAGCCTTTTGAACGCTTGCATCAAAGACGATATCCTTTGCTTTGATAACTAAGTCGGTCACGTTATCTGCTGTGTTTTTTAAGTCTTTCTTTACTTCTTTGATCACCTCAGAAAGTGGTTGATCTTTACCCATTTTTGATGTCACATAAAGTGCCAACAATAATAGGGAAGTGATGAGTAAAATAATTTCAAGTGTTGTCATTCTCTTTGCCTCCTAAGCGATTATAGATATTGACTTGCGAATCTTCCAATCTCGATACACGATGTTCTAGGACATTGACATCCTTCTTTAACGATTTAATATCTTGTGAGTGCATTTCAAGGAGATTAAGCATTTTAATGTTTTGCTTTTCTATTGTCTGCAAATTCGTCAAGATTTCATCGTTATTTGTTTTGTTCTTCTGTTCTTGGCGGTTGAATTGCTTGATTGTGGTCAAGATGACTACGACCATTGTTACAATCCAATACACCAAATTTTCCATTCTAAATAGACTGAGTAGGTTATCCCAGTTCATCCTTCATCACCTTATCCTTGTAGTTTTCTATGTAAGCTAGGGCTTCCCTTAATAACGGCATGTATTCTAAGCCTTTGCTATTATTCCAGTTCTTTTTGTATTCAATCATGTGTGTATACCAGGGTTCGTGAACAACATGGCGATATCTTCCAGTTTCATCAACATGATCCAGAATTCCACGTACCCTTAAAATATGATAATGCGACTTTTGTGGTTCTGGATAATCAATACGCATGTTGTAATGCTCCACAAAACTTTCCAAGAATAACCCAAGCTTACCTGTTAAATCAACGTTCTTGTATGCTTCATATTCATCTCGATAGCTCTCATTTAAGTAAATTAGGTTATCCTTTTCTGATAGAACTTCATCGATATAGGCACGATCGTATAGAGGAACTGTTGGATCTAAGTTTTGTTTCTTTAAATAAACATCTCTTCCGTATGCAAAAATATCAAGTTCACCCAGACTCAAGTGAACATTGCCTTTGAAACCATCAAGCACCACAGTCACATCATCATCGCTATTTTCATCGTTTAATCCAAAGGCTAACGAGCCACAGTAGTAGACAAACATCACAGTCGTATTTGGAAAGATGCCTTGAATGATTTCTAGAATACTTTCTTTATTCAGAGGTTTCGGTTTCACTTGGAGCATTTGCTGTACCTTCCACAACTTCAAAATCATCGATTGAGTCATCAAAACCAACCACATTATCTTTTAGCCATTGATAGCCTTGTATGATTGGACTCGCTTCACTAAATAGATAAAAATCTGATTCAGGAATCTCTATATCGATTTCTTCTAGTGGTGCACTGTGATTTGCACGAGCTTCTTTACTGTGATAGGACGCAACACAAATAACTGCTTTCTTTGCTACATAGTTGATGTTGAATGCAATAATCCGGTGATAGGATAAAGAAACTCCAAACTTAGAGTTCATTTCTTTAATAATAGCCATAGTATGCCTACTTTCTTGCCGTGCGATAAATCGTCACAGAGATTAAATCTGGTGAGCCAAGATTAAGTCCTGGATTGATATAGAGATTTCCAATAGTACCATTGATAGTATGTGTAAAATCGACCATAGTGAGTGTTGCGTTCCCTTGACCCGTCACAGAAGTGATGGCTTTCCCATAAGCAATCCATTGTTGTGTATCAGATAATGAAGTTGCAAAGGTTGGTGACAATTCGAAATCAATCACTTTTGAAATACCACTCGTAAGGGTAACTCCGGATGAGTGGACATCTGGAATCGTAAAGGATGAGGTGTTTCTTGCAGAAGTCTTTGTGATAGTACTGACAACATCGTTTGAATATGTCGAAACATATGATCCTAGCAGATTCGATAATCCCGAAGTACGATAGTAAATGAGTGTCGATGATGAGTCAACCGATGTACCTTGAGTCGTTGCAATAACATGAACTTTATAGATATATGCTGGATCAAACACCAATGAAGCACTGCACGTATATGCAATGCCCTCATAAGCATATACTAGTTCAAGCTCTCCGCCAACCTTCACTACAGACGTTGAATTTCGGGCATATAGAGCATTGTTAGTGTAATCGAAGGCTAACTCCCCAACGTAGGAAAGGTTCGCTGTAGAGGGCTTTGTTGTGCCACGTTTGACCCGAAGTATAGCCATTAGTATGTACCACCATCAATGATTGATGAAGGTTGCAATACCTTAGTCGTATCGATTCCAAGAGCATATTTAACGACACTTGGCGTGTAGTTTGAGTCGATATATTGATAAAGCTTCAACCCACCAGAAAGTACTGCAGCATCAAAAGCTGCTTGTGAAACTGAGGCGTCAGTACCGGCTCCGACTAAGATTCGAGTGTTGAGAACATTGGCTAAGATACTCTTTTGAGTTGTGGTCAAGTGGACATCAGCTGCAACGTGAGCGTTATAGGTAGTAGTTGATACACCACCAAGTCCTGCAAGTGTGATGGTGACTGCTCCTGTTGAACCGTTAACGCTTGTTACGGAATCGGTAGGAGTGAGCAGTTCTTGCCAGTTTGCTAATGTCGCATAGCCTGAAGTTTTTAGAATAAAAGATTTGTTAATGTCCGTTCTAACTGCAACGTCTCCTTCTTGAGCGTTCGATAGAGCTAACATTGCTGCTTGGCTTGCTACCACCCAAGTATTCGTTATCGCAACTTTTGGAATGACAGAATCAGCAAGTTTTCCATCAGCATCAAGAATCGGAATGTTTCCATTGCCTGTCCCTGTGTTTTTGGTTGCGGCTGTTCCTAAACCTAAAGCAGTAATCTTAGTATCGATTTGGGTATCAACTTTTGCTACTCCAGGTATTTTTAAATAGTCTGATTCTGCAAGCGGTGTGCCTACGCTACCTGTTTTATCAGCCTTTGCAATGTATAAATGCTCCCCACTAAAATCGACTAGTGGTTCACCAGCTTTTATAGTTCCAGTAGTTCCAACAAGTGGACCAGTACCGGCTGTGGTTCTTCGTTTAATTTGAATTGTTGCCATAGTATTTCCTCCTTATTTTTTGAGATATGCTTGTGTCACTCGGTGAGCTGTATTGCCCAAAGATAATGTAACAAGTCCATTTGCATACGATATGCTTAGGGAATAATCCGCTCCACCATAACGATAGCTAAGTGATGAATTAGAACCCACAACGATAAACAACTGATTGGTTGGTAGGTTCACAATAGTCGTATTTTCTATCACGACATAGAGAATGCTTTCCATTAAGATTGCCGAGTTAACATTGCCAAATCGGTAGACACCGTTACTAATCTTGGTTAATCCAAGTTGTTGTGGATAGTAGAAATCTTTTAATTTAGATTCGAGTTCTTCAACTCTTGCCCGATCTGATGTGATCATCTGTCGTTCAAAATCATTGATGAGATTGACTGATGTAGTTGTTTTTGAATAAGCTGCCAATGCATACTCATATAATCCTTCTGAGTTTTGAAGATTGGTTTGTGTAAGTACTGGATATGTGCCAACCGCTTCTTTGCTATAAACGCTTATGGTATTTGCTTGAGTATCAACCCCAAGCACTACATAGCCAAACTTGCTTGAATCAGGTGTAACAGATATTGTTGTTTGATTTTCTATGTAGATTATTCGTCCATAAACTGCAACATAACCATCTAAAAATGTAATCGTGTTATTGGCTAACGTAAAGCTACATTGCGATTTCACGTACTTCAAGACGCCTACATCACTTGAAAATAAAAAATGATACAAATCTGCATCAATTTTCGATGTGACATTTGCACCATCAAAGGTTACTTTTTGAACACCCATTAAAATTCTCCTCCATCGAGATCAGTGATCCCAGTTGATTGTATTGATATATGACTAACTGCAGAGTTCACACTTTTGTTTAGAAGCTGGATTTTTTCGGTAAGTTTAATACGGTACTCACCAAGTGTTACCATTGCCTTATGAAACCCCTGACTAAACTTGATACTTGTTACTACTGAATCATAGGTTTGTTCGTTGTTTATAAATTCTACGAAATCCCCAAGTTCGATATTTTTCATTGGTTGAAATACGTCGTTATCGGATTTAATCGTGAAAGTGATATTGTGGTCCAATTTTGAGGCGATCATCTCAGATCTTGCTTTTGTAAGCAACGATGGATAGTCATTGTCTGTATAATAAAACGCCTTCGGTTTGACACTTTTGTACCTGTTAGGATGATACATGTCATGAGTCAATTCCCCAGTTGATAAAAGATAGTATACGATGGTTTGCTTGAACTGAACATTCTCGACTTTTGGATAGTATGTGAGTTTATTGACCATCTGACTTGAACTGTCATTGACGACCAAATCCTGAATGGCTTGATAGTTGTTTCTGAGTTTAATACCTCTTTGAACCTCACCGATTCTAAAGATAATGCCTGTCACTCTTCCTCTTAAATACACGGCTTCTGTTGAAAGTTTCAGTCCATAAGATTTGGTGATGAGTTCCATCAAAGAAGCTAAAGACATTATTTTATCAGGTTCAAAGGATAGTTCCCCTGAAATACTTGAGCCTCTTTCGATAGTAAGATAACTGAGGTTTTGAAGCGAATCACTGCTTTGTTTGAAGTTGGCTACTAGTAAGTTCTCAAGATATAAACTCAAATCTCCCGTATAGCTTTCAACAGGTATATCAATTGAGAACATTTCTTTAAAATCTAAGACATGAACGGTTGTCCGATGCTTGTCAGCAACTTCTAACCTTTCAACAATGCCAATGTAATGAATCGGTGCATCTTTTAATATCACGATGTCACCAACAGACACATTTAACTTAGCCTTGTTGATTGTGAATACTGACTTTTGAATGATGACTAAGTCTAGTGCTATCTCAAAATCCTTATCGACATAGCCGTAGTCTTTATAAGCTAAATTGAGTCTATCGAGGAATACAAGTTGCATACTTATACCCCCAGATATCCTTCATAAATCGTGATTCTACATGTGGTAAGACTAGCTACACCTGGTCTGAATTCCACCTCGTATTCACCTGGTTCAACAAATAAAAAGTTGTCACAGGTAAAATCCTGAAGTCCATAAATGGAAACTATCTCACCATTGTCAATCTTGCGAATAAATTGTTTGTTTGGTACAGCTGACACAAGAATCTCACCACTGTTTTGGGAATGAAACAATCTTAACATCGTGATGATTCTAGTGCCTTTTCTGATAATGACTTCTGGCTCATCGACAGCTCCAATCATTTCAATCAAGAGTGGTGCCTTGAAAATACCACGATTAACGATTTGAATTTTACCTTCATAAAATGCAGAATATGTATAAGGATAGGTGTATGGATAAACCTTGCCTAAAGTGGACTCGTTGACCTCAATGGTATATGTCTGTGTTTTGAGCCATAAAGACAATTTTTGAAACACAATCTGACAACTGAGTGCACCAGCCACAAGTTCTTGTTTGGATACTGCTTTGATATCGACAAAACAAAAAGCTGAATCATCCGCTTCGTAGTAAAGTTTGAGTTCTTTCTCACCTAGTTTCAGATAATTCATCAGTTCTGTATAACCTGGATACCCTTTAAGAAAGGTGAGCATTGCTTGTATTTCAGTCAATCCTTGTGTCTGATCGACTCGATCGTGAACATAATCGTACTTAAGATATGTGAGTTCTTGAGTAAAGCCTAGTCCAGAAATACTATGAATCAGACAACCACTTCTGTAATCAAAATGGAACCTATTGCCAGAAGGATTTTCTAGGTAGATTTTTCGAATCATATCACGCTACCTCCTAGTGCTCTATTAATTGAATCAATGTCAAACGTTGGTGAGGTTGTATTGATGGTGATATTATTTGTATTACTGCTCGAACGATTGATGTTGTTTGTTGAACTTACGCTTTGATTTTGCTTTAGATTAAACTTATCGCCAAACCATCCACCAATCTTACCGAAGAAACCTCCAACTTTATCTGCAGCATTGCCTACAAAGTCTCCCACTCCTTTAGCAACATTAGACGCAAATTCACCAATGTTTCCAGTAATGCTTCCAACCATGTCACCAAAATTACCAGCGATATCGCCCATTTTGGAACCCAAGTCACCAATCCACTCGAATATTTGAGTAAGAAAATCTACAATCTTTTGAACAACCGCCATGACTGGTTCGAGGACTTTTTGAAGAACCTTAATCGCAGGTACTAAAATTGCTTGTAGAACTTTCCCTATAATTTCAATGAGAGGTGCAACCAGTTCTAATAATTCTGCAATAAACTCGATTTGCGTCATCAGTGGAACCAATAAAACGTCAATAATAGGTACCAACATATCGACTAACATGATGATGAGTTCGATTAAAACATCCAATATAGGGGTGAGTGCTGTCATGAGACTATCGACAATCGTCATGATTGGTGGTAACAAAAGCATTAAGGTTTCACCAAGTCTAGCTAGTAATGCTCGAAACTCCTCACTTTGAAAAAGTGCCATTGCAACAATCGCTATAAGTGCTCCAATTCCAAGCGTTGCAAAATTCAGCCCAGCACCTGCAAAAAGACCTGAAGTGCCCACTGCTTTTAGTGCGGTTGACACGATATTTAAAATAGGTCCCACTTTTCCGATGATGGAAAGTACTGGACCAATGGCGGTTATGACCGCACCAAGTGTGAGGATAATTTTTTTAGTACCTGAATCTAAATTGTTCCATTTATCAATCCAAATCTTCATAGTCGGAATGATTTCATCTCTAACTTTTTGAAGCATGGTTTGCATGATAGGTAGTACCTGAACAGAAATGTCCATGGCAAGACTTCCGAGTGCTTGTTTTGTTTGATCGACAGTATCATTGAATTCACCAGCAATCGCGGCTTGTTCATTCGTTATAATGCCTAGTTCTCTAACTTCTTGTCTAAGCGAGTTAATAGCCGTTTCTTCTTGAGACAGCATCGGTAGTATTTCAGTACCAATCTTATCGCCAAAGAACTCATTTGCAATACCAACTCTTAAGGCTTCGTCTTCAACTCCAGAGAGTGCATTCCGAATTAGATTAAAAGCTTGATCAGCATTAAGACCTTTGAGATCCTCAACAGTTAGTCCAATTTGAGATAGGCTTTCAGATACCTTGTCACCGTTACCAGTAGCGATATCTCCAAGTATTCCATTGACCTTGATAAAGGCTTTGTTAAGGCTTTCTGTCGAACTTCCTGATATCTTGGCAACGTAGTTCCACTCTTGTAAACTCTCGGCACTTAGGCCAAGTTTAGCGGCTGTATCGGCAATTTCATCAGCTGTGTTTGCTGTCTTTACTGCAAGTGCACCAAGTGCAGATAAAGCTCCAAGAACAGGTACAGTGACAGATTTGGTTAGTGTTGAACCTAGCTTCCCAATCTTCTCAAAGTTCGCATTGGACAAATCTGTGATTTTACCTTTTGTATTTTGGAGTTCTTTATTGAGCTTAGATACTTCAGCTTCAGTGTATGAAACATTACGAGCGAGTTTATTGAATTCTGTTTCACTCATCTGTCCAAGTTTGACTGCTTGCTTTGCTTTTTCAAGTTCTTGATTCTGTGTTTCTAGCTTCTTTTTAGTCGTTTGAAGTATATCATTAAGCTTCGATTGTTTCTGTTTCCAAAGTTCAACATTGGAGCTGTCATACTTAAGGTTCGCATTGATGGTTTTGAGATCCTTTTGTTGCTCCTTAAGATCTGATTGTATTCCTTTGAGTTCATTCTCTAAATCTTTGCCATCCAGACTCAACTTGATGTTTAAACCTTTGACTGTTTCTGCCATCTTTGCTCACCTCCAAGCATAAAAAAACACATCAATCATGATGTGCTTAAGGATAAATTAAATACTACCTAATTTTGTTTGTATATCTATATAGGAACAATGCTCCAACTAAAGATAAAATAAAACTTCCGATAACTGCTATGTAGAAACCAGATTGGACATCAGCGAGCGGAATAAAATTAAAATTCATCCCATAAAATGATGCTACTAATGTTGGAATAGATAAAACAATTGTGATTACAGCCAAAGCCTTCATTACAATATTTAAATTGTTTGAGATAATTGATGCGAAAGCATCCATCATACCAGCTAAAATATCTCTATAAACAGAACACATCTCAATCGCTTGATTGATTTCAATCTCTGTATCTTCAAGTAAATCCATGTCATCTTCATATTGCTTAAACTCAGAACTTCGAGTTAATTTGTGAACAACAACCTTATTTGAGTTTAGGGCTGTTGAGAAGTATACAAGGGATTTGTTCAGTTCCATTAAATCAAATAGTTCTTGGTTTCTCATGGAATGATGTAGTTCACTTTCAACTTTTTTTGTTTGACTATCAATTTTCTTTAAGAACGAAATGTATGTCATTGCCAATCGATACAGGAATAACAAAGTCAATCGTATCTTTTTGTGTGGTTCAATCTTCTTGTTCTTGCTAAATAAATCTTTAACCATATCTGTTTCTTTGATACTTATTGTAATAAAATGATTTTCTGTATGGATAATTGCAAAAGGTGTTGTTGTGTATGCATTCTTACTATTCTTTACTGGATCATAAAGTGGCACATCTAAAATGATTAATTTAGCGTTGTCTTCCGAATCGATATGTGCGTTTTCTTCTTCATCTAGTGCACTCAATATAAATTCAGTTGGCACGTTAAGTTTTGTCTTTAACCACTCTACTTCTTCAGTTGATGGTGTGGTTACTTCAATCCACGAACCGTTAATTAATTCGGTTTGTTCTAAAATGTTGATGTTGTTTTTTTCTAACTTCTTGTTTGTTTCATAATATTGTCTAATCATTGCTCACACATCCTTTTGGAGCAGATAGACGTGATGTCTTCTTCATTTTCTTTCCTCCTAATTTTATTTTTTAAATCCATTAGAAGGTAATTTGAACGTGACTAACTAACACTCTCGTTTTCAACGTGCGAATGTATAGTTAAAAAAGCCTGAGTCATTTGATTCAAACTACCCTTTTGTATTCGCTCGTGATCCGATTCCATTAGTTATTCACCTCCTAAACATCGTTGATATTATATCACTTAATTATCATAATAAAAACCCCAATTATATTAAAAATGCATCTATATCAGCTTGTGAAGCCTGTCGTTCAGATTTGTTTCCAGAGATAACTTTCATTTCTAGTTGAACCAATTCGAAGTATGTCGTTAAATCAAAGTACCTTGAATCTTCAATCGATATGCCTAGATGAGCCAAGTTAAAGATAATGTTTGAAGTTGCACCAAACTCGGGCTCATCATTTGGACTGTGGGGATGGTTTGGTGCCTTTTTGGAGAGTGCCTAACATCTCCCCGATAGTTTGCGATAAAATGCCTAATTCTTCGGTATCGCTCAAAATGCCAAAATCAAGTGTCATCAAAAAATCGTTGTAGGATGTTTTGCTGAATGGTCGATGAAGCACATAAATAATTCGGAAGATCGTATCGATCACGAGTGAGAAGTCTTCTTCTTTGATATCTTTACCCTTTTCAAGTTTTTTGATATCACTGAATAGTTCAGATCCGAATACATTACGATAATCGATGATTGTGAATAGTGACGAGTGGAGCTTGTACTCCTTATCACCTAGTTTAATCACTTTTTCCATGTTCAGTTACTCCTTAGATGAATGTTGGTAAGACTGGCGATGTCGATAGGAAGTTCGTATAGTTCGTATCTCCAACACTTGCGATAACACGAAGGATCAGATTATTTCCTGATTCGATTGGGCGAGCAGTGATGGTAAGAGAGATTGAATTGGCTTCAATGGAGTCCGCTTTCGATTTGCTTGCATCCCCTGAAGGTGTAGCTGTGCATAGGTAATACCAAATACGACGAGCTTTAGCATCGCCTTGAATTTCATAACCCAATGCGAAGGTCTTTGTTTCATTGTTAACCACTTCGACAAAGTTGCCATTGGTGTCTGTCTTGAATCCAAAGATATCCTTCTTAAATTCATCATCAATCTCAGTGAATTTGAGGGTGACTGTTGAACCTGAATTAGAGACTAGGGTTGCGATAACCTTATCGTCTGCATAGACTTGTGAGCTACCACCGATGATTTCGGTAGTGATTTCTTGAGCACCAACCAGACGCTTTGGTGTCCCAAAAGTCCAGGAACCATCTACTGCAATTGTAGCTAGTGCATAATGAACATTGGTAAGTCCGAATGTGACTTTATTACTCATATTTTATTTCCTCCTGTTTGATTTCATAAACTCTGGTTACCGAGTTATCGTCATTGACGTATTCTGTAATCATTTGATAATTAAAACCCGATTGATATAGAGCTGATTCTAATTGCTCCTCAATTGTGGGTTCTTTTGATTCTGTTACAAGTGTGATTTGATAGGTGATGATGCGAACTGCTGATTTGTTATCCGCATAGGTTTGCACCCTATCGCTGATTTCTTGATAGACAACAAATGGATATACATGGAGTTCGTTTGCATCGACTATGTTCGTTCCATAGGTGACCTTGTTGGGTAAAATACCATTAAGCAACAGGAATATTTGTTCTAGAAAACTCATGCGGATCCACCTCTTTCAATAATCGACTTGATTTTCTCAACCATATCCGGTGCGAATGCATCGAAAGCTGGTCGCATGAATGGACGTGGTCCCACAAATTTACCACCACGATGTGTAAATCCAAACTCAAGTAAATGAGTTAACCTTCCTTTAGTGCTTGAATAGATGGCGATTCTCTTATTGATGCCTTCACCCTCAGGAATAGCAACAAACGATTCTGCAAACCCATATGCCTGACCACTCTTTGGTGCTTTTGATTGAATGTAAGAAAGTACTTTATCTGCGGTTTCGTCTAGTACTTTTTCCATTTCTTTGATGACATCTTCTGCATAAGATTCGACAAGCTCACTAATTCCAAGTGCTAATTCATCCAATGAGACCATCAATATCACCTTTTTTAATCTTTGTTTCAACAAAATAAAGCTCAATAAACTGACCGCTGATGTAAGTTCGCTCGACTTTATAAACCTTTGAATCAATCAATGCATGTCTAGAACCATCATATAAGAAGCTCTGAATTTTGACTGCAACATCAATTCTGATGTCTGTTTTCTTGCTTTCATAGTATTCTTTTGAAGTCACTGAAAGATTAATCCCAATAACCTCTTTAGAACTGATAAGGACTAGTTTTCGATTGCCTATGGAATCTGGTGCGTTGTCTAGTTTTAGAAGCGTTAATTTGATGTTGGGAGAACTTGGAAACATTAGGAAGTACTTCCTTTCGTGAATGATAGCTGTTTGATGAGCATTTCAAAACTCTTCGGAAGTTCTTTCACCGATCCATCGTTCTTAAAACCAAAGAACGTCTTACAGTAAATAAGGATGAGGGAATCCACGATTGGGACTCCCTCACCATTTACGACATCATCGGCCACACCGACAGAACGAATGAGTTCCTTACAAGCCTCAATATGAGACAACAACTCCTCATCAGCATATGTTTCTGTTAGAGGAATCAAGAGTGCTTTCTTCACTGTATCGAGTATGGCCATGATTTAGTTCCTCCGATTAGGCGGCGGCTTTCTTCTTGATACGAAGGAAACCTTTATAACCTACCACATTGCCACCAGTGAATACGGATGCTTTGTAGCAGATAATGCCATCTTTAAATTTATAATCTGTCGATTTGCCGATTTCAACCGGTGAGAAGATAGGCACTTCATAGTTCTTGAGTGAACCATAAGCCATCGCATACTCACCTGCAGTGGTTGCACTATCAGCGATCGCTTTGCAATGTGAGTTGATCACATATGGAATGCCATCGATGGTCTGATTGATGTAATCAACGGTATGAACCTTACGACCTTCGGAAGTACGAAGACCAGCAAATGCACGCAAGTCATTCTTATTCAGGATGAGAACTGCACCACCTTCGACTTCTTCATCGCCACCATAAGCAAAGATGATGTCATCTAAAGTTGTGTCAGTGATTGCGGATAGTTCAAGCGGAGTCGTATCCGATAATGCAACTGCTTGTTCGCTGAAGATGCCAGTGAAGGTGTTCGATGTTCCAGCACCACGTAGGATTTGTTCAGAGATTTTCTTCTTCAAGGATACATTGATGTTTCTAAGTACCTCTGCTTGATAAGGAATACTTGGAAGCTTTTCAAGTTCTTCTGTGATTTCGGTGTAGGCAGTAATCTTAACCTTCGTAATGGTGACATAACCAAATGTAGGTTCAGTCTCATTGTAGGGTTGCCCTTCAAGGGTTGTTCCAGCAATACCATTCGATTTCACAAATGATTTCTTGTAGGTTTCACCACCGTTAAGGTTGATGATATTGACCTTGTCCACCAAAGTAGATACTTGGGCATACGGAACTGGTGCGAGGTTGTTTGATACGGTTTCAGGAACCAAAACTTCCGAACTGGATACTTGGATAACTCGATTCTCACGGAGCTGTTTACCGCGTAGTTCTAGGGTTTCCTTATTGTCAGTGCGTACATCAATGACAATTGGTTTGACATCAACTTTGGATGCAATCATCATCTTTTTATCGATGACAGAGCGTTCCTCTTGTAAGGTATTGCATTCAGCATCGAATGCTTCCAATTTTGTTACATCAGATTCTGCTTCAGCAAGGGAACGAATCTCGGTTAAGCGTGCTTCAATTTCTTTACGTCTTTTTTCTAAATTCATGATTTTTTCTCCTTTTGATTTAGTAGTTTGTTTTGATACGAATCTTCTTTTTCATCACTTCAACATGTTGTTTCTGCTCTGCTAACTCCATAGCCTTTAGTTCTACATCCATAGACTCTAAAGAACGAGCATATATACTGGTTGAATCGTAGGCTGGTGTGTCTACCACTGAAACATCATAGAGCCTTCCGATTTTAGTGATGGTACGTTTAGGGATTTTGCCTTCTTTATTCCAGGACTGTTCTTCAACAGTGAAAGCAAAACTCATCTTATCAAGTAAGCCACTACGGACCATCTTGTAGATGTCTTGATTGGATTGGGTATCGACTAATTCAGCTTGTACTTTAAGCCCAATGTTATCGACAGATAGTGTCAGTGATTTATTCTTCGTACGAGCGATGATAAGGAAAGAATCCATATGGTTGTATTTCATAGGGACGTCTTTCATTTGGGTATTTTCTAGTGCTCGATGATCGATAGATTCAACGAAACCGTACTCTTCATTTCCGATGAGTGTTTCCTGGTTGAACACAATCGCATAACCTTCTAAGGTCATCTTACCTTCAGCTTCTTCAAACTTAACATCCGCAAGTCTTGTTTCTTTAATCATTGGTTCTCACCTCTATTTTTGGTTTGATAGGTTTTCCCTCAAGGGTGTATTCAAGTTCTGAATCCTTGTAGTGAAAACTCATAATCTTATTCTCTTTGCAAAACTCATCGATAATTTCTGATTTTGCTTTCTGCGTTTCTAGAATCACTTTGAGTGCTTCTTTTGATATCGTTCCATTAACTGAGACTTTCATCTTTGTTCTCCTCACCAATCTGGTATTTATTTGCCTTATCCGCATCCACAAAGTTGAGCGATTGCAGTCGCTTGTTTCCACCCTCAATAGGTTCTAGTCCAAGTAATGCTCTGGATTCATTTAAGGTCATGATCCCTAGGCTCATCAGTTTTTCGATGGCACTCACTTTTGTATTCCAGCTTGCATACTGCAATCGTTCACTATAGAAAATAATCTCTTCACCACGAGTTAACTCATTCTCTGTGAGTAGTCCCAAAGAAAAAGCCTCTGATAGCTGAATGGCTAGAGGCTCAATGGTTGACTCATAAAACGAGTTAAAATCTTCTTCACTATATTTGTTTGCGAAGATCGGTGCTGATACACCAAAATAATCGAGTATTTTGGATTGTAAGAATTCGAGTGTTTCTTTGTCAATCAACTTAGGATCGACTGTTAAAGGTACATATTCCGACTTTAAATCAATGGGAATGATGGAGCTTCCTTTAGTGCTGATAGAATCGTTGAGAGCTAAGTCAAAGAGCTCTCTTTGTTTCTTCTTGTCAGCTTCTGAAAGCATCCCATTCATTTTGATGATCCCTTTAATCTGCATCGATGATCTAACTGCGTTATCAATACCTTGAAGCACATTCTCATTGATAGTGATTGTTTTAAGTATCGCTTCATGATCACCTGATGATCCGTTTCCACCAAAGATGTCATTGGAAGCAAAGTACTTCCTCAAGTGGATGACATTCTCATAGGGGAGTGTGAATTGTTGGCCATCCTCAAAGTAAAACTTCAAATAGTAACCATCTGCATTATCTACTATTGCTTCTACCAAAATCGGTCGGAGTGGATAGAGCGCTTTAAGCCCACCATTCAACGAATCAAACATCGGATACACGAACGCATTGTCATTCAGTAACAATAACGTAATCACCTTATAGATAAAGTCATAAGGTGTCATGAGTGAGTTAGGCTTATGCTTCAATAAGAAAGACAGTCGACCTTGTTTCTCGGTTACTGTCTTATCTGCTTCAGTTTTAATGTATCTTGGTTTGAGTTTTGCACATTGGCATGCTACACGATCAATACATATCTTAACCACATCACTCTTTGAGATATTGTTTCCAAATGGAGTGAATATGGTATTTTTTTGATTCAATAACTGAAAGGTATTTGTTGAACCTTCCTTTTTCTTTCTAGTAAATATGCCCATCAGATCACCTCATTCTTTAAAACTATCGCAAGAAACCACATTAAATGAACTATAATATACACATGAGGTGATTTTGCGATGGAAGATTTATATTTTGATACTAAAAATCTGAACAAAACAAATAAGCAAAAATTTAATTCTCGAAAAGCTCAAATCAACAAAAGTAGTGATTCAGCTGTTCTTCAATCGATAATAACTGAAACCGGATTACTAGCAATTTTATCTCAATCGGTCGAGTTCTTACTAGAATTCACTGAGAAGTTTTCTATCCTAATTCAGGATGAATCAAACAAGATTGTAATTAAGGAAAGAATTCGAAAGCTTCTAAAGAACCAAGAAAGCATAGATATTAGTGATGTTAAGACATCAAGATTAGATACATTAATTAAGAACGCCAAAAAGTCCGAGTATTTTAATCTTAAGTCTTTAGAACTACTCGACGAAATTCGAAAAACCAGAAACTACTTTGTCCATAATTTTCTTATGCAAAACATAATCGATTTTTACAATAACTCCGCTTTCAAAAAGAAAGCCTTAAAAATACTAGTTTTAACTAATATCTTGCTGACTCAATTGATAAATGATTTCTATGACACATTTATGACAAAGACATCTCTGATGGATAGTGAGATTACTAATTTGTTCGCAGAGTTGAAATTTAACTTCACAAACAATGCTTTATGACATCATGTTTTGATAATCTATCTTATACCTATTCAAAACTGCATACGCAATGATGAGTGCTACTGTTCCATCAATTCGCTTGTACTTGGAGTTAAGTTTTGATGGTTGAATATTGCCATTCAAGTCTACTTTGGCTTGGGTGTTAGACAAACACCATTTCAAGATCGGATTATTGTCGTAGTTGATCAGCTTATTCTTTAGATCTGCTTCCAGTTGTTTCATTGGTTCCGATAAGGAGTAGACACCTTGACGAACTTTCTCCATGTTAAATCCTAGCTCTTCCATTTCTTTAATCCAATATTGAGAATTCCAGGGGTCGAATCCTACCCAAAGAGGTCTAATCTGGTGTTCTTGAATCATTCTCATGAACCACTGAGTCACCAATGAAAAATCGTTCTGACTTCCATCTGTGAGTGTAATTAACCCTCGCTTAATCCAAATATCATACGGTACGTTATCTTCTTCCATGCGTTTCTTAACAACATCGCTAGGCATAAAGAAATGTGCTAAAACATACTTCTTTGTATCATCCTTTTTCTGAATGACCAGAACGGCTGCAGTTAAATCGGTAGTTGAAGATAAATCGACTCCACCGATAGCATAGGAGTTCTTGAGTGTATTTACTTCATATTTCGCTTCGTTATTTAAGTCATCAAAAGACAACCATGCACCTTGATCCACTTGTTTGATATTGAAATCTTTACATAACATGGTCACTCTTGTTGAGTGGTCATTTTTTGATTTGTTCATCACATCTTCGAGATACGAGGAGAGTTTTACCACACCTAAACTGGGATTAGATTTCACCCAATTCTTAGGGTCATCATATATTTCTTGGGTGTTGTCTTGGGTATATAACCAGGGAAGTACACGTTCATCAGTGATTTCGCCTTTTAGCATCTTTCTTGCATAGTCTAATTTGTTATCGAGGAATCCACCCACTGTGGTTCCTTCAGTTGTGATGATGAAGATTAGTGGTTCCTTCTTTGTTGACTGACTTTGCTTGATGGCATCATATACTTTTGAATCTGTCATTTCATGCACTTCATCAATACAACCAACCTCAATGTTATAACCATCTTTATTTCTGCTTTGAGCTGATAATTTCTTGATTTTGTTCTTGGTTTTCGGAGAATAGATGAAGAATATATTCTTTTTGCTTCGTTTCTCATTTGATAAAGCAGGGGATTGTTCACGCATGTTATTGATCTCTTCAAAGAGAATGTTCGCTTGCTCACTCGTGTTTGAAGCACATACGATATCTACTCCACCTTTAGAAAGAAAAAATTCAGCAAGGTCAATCCCTGCGATGAAGGTTGTCTTTCCATTTTTACGTGCAATCAGTAATATGACTTCATTAAATCGTCTTAATCCAGTCTCAGCAATCTTAAATCCATAGGCTGTTTGAATGATTGCCTTTTCCCAAAGTTCCAAGATGAAGGGTTGTCCATTGAATGGAGACTTCGTATGCTTGCAGAAGGTTTCGATAAAATCGATTCTCATGTTTCCTGGTTTTTCATCAAAGTCATATCGAGGGTTAACCATATCATCCATCAGTTTTCGAAGGGTGCTCTTTAACTCCTCTCCAGCTAGTATTTCATTGGACATCACTTTTTGGTAGTACTCTATAAGATAGTTCATGCCATATTCGCTTTCTTGAGAAACTCATCAAAGGCATCATCACCATCAATCACGTTCTTACCCATGATTGAGTTGAGTGTCTTGATGACTGTTCCATACGAGTTGATAAGCTTAGTGTAGTATTTAGCAGCTTCTGTTTGTCTTTGAGCACCTTTGCTTGAAACTTGAACAGCACCATACTTTCGTATTTGTTCTTGAAGAACACCAAGTTCAACCTTCATAAAAGCGGCTTGCTCAATAAGGTTATCGACTAGTTGAGTTTTAGTCTCATCGACCGATGAAAAAAGCGACCGAAGTCGCTCAATCTCAATATTCACATCTTTTATCTTAGACATTTCAGTACCTCACTCAGTTGACTCTTTCTACTACCTCAGAGTTTATGACTTCTATCAAATCTTCTTCAGGAATGATTGCTAACCCACCCCAAGTTCCATGTAGCTGATCAAGCCCATCTATGTATTCGATGATTCCTTCACGGCCGTTGTATTGGTCTTCACCTTTCATGCTAATGATTCTTATTTTATCCCCAATTTTGTACATACTGGTTACCTCCTATGGTTAGTAATACATATCACTCTAAAGAGGACAAATAGCAAGAAAAAAAGCCACTCAAATGGCTTTACCTTCAATGTTTTTGAAAGCAGTTAGAATATCCTCGTTTGTGGCAAACAAAGATTCCATTGATGCTTTCTTGATGTGATTGTTAAGTTCAATCACCTTGATCTTATCGATATAGGGAAATTGACTATTTTCACTCTTACTAATATAGAATAGTGCTTTCTTAGGAGATAATGGATAGTATAGAACTAGTTTAGTAGGTGGTTCCAGAGTGCCATCATAATTTCCTTCTAGATTAACAATTGGCTGATCACCTGTAATAAATTCTATTTCTGTATCATTATTGATAACTTTCATATCATAGTCCCTTGTTAATCCAAAAGCAAGATTGTATGCAAAAATGTAGTTCATGAAGCTTGTTATAGCAATACGGTTGACTCCAAGTTTGTCTATATCCACCCATGCATTTTCAACTCTAATTCGATTTGCTTTAGTTCTAGTCCATTGCATGGATACATAATAATTAAGTGAAAAGAATTCTTCAGGTGATAATTCGTAGTTTTCTGATTTAATTTTTTTTAATAGAGGGATTGCATCTGATTCAATCAATGAATGGTAGTCTTCGTGAAAATTTACGCTTAATTCATCTAAAAATTTTTGGGATCCCTCATCTTTGCTACCAAAAAAATCCATAATAGATTCAAAATATTTTGGTGAGTTATAGAACTTTAGTTGACTTTCTACCATTGACCTAACACTATCTGTTTGATCACTAAAAAACAGCCTTATAAAAGCAATATCTTTTTCACTTAAAGGAATGTCTTTGTAAAAATATTTTTCAACTGCTGTATTCTCAGTACTTGTTCTAAATATAGTATTTTCTCTTAAGCAACATATTTGATTATTTGAATCTGCCCATTCGTTTAAGTAGAATTGCCATACATAGTGTTGTCTCTTTTTCTTCATATGTCATCCTCTAACCTAACAATAGATTCTCAAAAAATCTGCTTTCCATTTTTTAATTGCCCCCCTGTGCGGTACCCTTCAAAAAGGGTATTAAGTCAACCCGGGGGATCATTTCCTCTTATTACCAACATATGGTTTATATTTGTCATGCATCAAAGTCTCAATAGCCCCTGCAATAATCCAAGAATTTGAATTAATTTTCTTATCAAACAAAAAACCATACACTTCTATATTTGAAGCTACGATTAATCTATTCGGATGTTTGATTTTAAGTGCACCAGTCCCATTTGGCTCACTCGCAAAATGAGGATGCATTCTTGATAGAAAACTATCGGAAGCTTTTCCTACATATAGTGCATGACCAGCATCAAATGTAGCTGGTTTTGGAATATTCACAGGAGATCCACCAGTCACAGGATCAAATTTTGCTGGTCGGTCGATTGTATTGATCATTCGAAAAATATAAACTCCTGTTCTCCCATTAGCTGCTTTCCACAAGTCAGGAGATTTTTCTTTGTTAATATCATCATTGAAATAAATAACACGTTTAACAGCGTTCCAATTAACATCTACAATGTTGGTTTTATTACCTGAACTAAGATAGTTTTCAATTTGGATAAAATCATCAATAATTATTTTATTAAGATCACCCAGTATATTTAATAAGCTCATGATTACACCTCGTTTACAACATATTATATCAAATAACATTTACTTTACCGAGGTTTTTCTGGATTTATTAGGTTTCCATCTTTATCGAATCTAACTTTATTACTGAAACGTTCATGTTCTTGATTGTGACATTCTCTACAAAGTAGTTCCAAGTTATCTTGATTGAGGCTAACAGATGAATCATTCACATTCTCAACAGTCAGTCTTTCCTTGTGATGGACTTCGATTCCAATCTGTCCACATCGTTCACAAAGACTATTGACAGATACAATCTTAAGTTCACGAGCCGCAAGCCATACAGGTGACTTATAGAAGTTATGCAGAACGTTTGGCTTTTTCATAGGCTTCTTTTAGTTCAGCTGCTTTTGCTTCTACATGCTCCCATCGAACTGGTAAATCTTCACGACCCATGTGTCCATAAGCTGCTAACTTTTGAAACTTCACTTTTTCAAACTCTAGCTCTTTTCTAATATTTGCTGGTGTAAAGTTAAAGTATTGTTTTACCAACTCAAGCAAGTCTTCATCAGCTAACCTACCCGTACCAAAGGTATCAATCGAAACAGCTACAGGGTTTGCTACTCCAATAGAATAGGACACACAAACTTCGCACGTGTCGGCCAATTCTGCCGCTACAAGGGCTTTTGCTACGTATCTGGCATAATAACTCGCACTGCGGTCAACCTTGCTTACGTCCTTACCAGAAAAGGCTCCACCACCATGTTTTGCGTATCCACCATAGGTATCAACTATAATCTTTCTACCGGTTAAACCAGAGTCTCCATAAGGTCCACCAATGACGAATGCACCTGTAGGATTGATGAGAATATTGATACCAGATAGATCCTTACCAATCATTGGTTTGAGCACTTCTTCAATGATGATTTCTTTGGCAACGATTAGATTTGCATTCGGTCTTGTTTGTGCAGATACGATGATGGTATCGTAAGCGAATGGTTTACCATCTAAATACCTAACCGACACCTGACATTTGCCGTCCGGACCAAAGATGTGATTGTATTTCGTTTTACGAAGCGTATCTACTTCTTTAGCAATGTCATGTGCTACTACAATTGGAAGTGGCATCAGCTCAGGAGTCTCTTTGCAAGCGAAGCCATACATCATGCCCTGATCACCTGCACCTTGTTGATGATCTAGCGTTTCATTAACTCCTAGAGCAATGTCCGGTGATTGTTTGGATATTTTTTCAAGCACACAAAACTCATCGTCATAGCCAATGTCCTTAAGTACTTGTTTTGCGATTTCTGAATACTCAACTTTTGCTGTGGTTGTAACCTCACCAAAGATAACGATTAAATCATCCTTGATGGCCGACTCAACTGCTACTCGTGCTAATGGATCTTGTTCCAAAATGGCATCGAGTATTGCATCACTGATTTGGTCACATATTTTATCTGGATGTCCACTAAAGACTGACTCGCTTGTTATGATTTTCATAGATTATTTCCTTTCTAATTAAATCTATTATTTTATTTCTTTTGGTATAATATCATTAAAGACAAAATACTTGGAGGATAAAATGGAAATACTAAAACAAAAGTTTTTTTATAATGAGCTCGTACCATTACAATCTGTTACTGAAGAAAGATCATATCAAACTTTTCCTAAGATTATTCATTATGTAGCTCTAGACATTTCTAAAGATGAGTATGATTTGAAAGAGAAACAATACATCTTTTGTGCAATTTATGAAAATTATATTAGAATTGTAGAAATGTGGGATGCTTATAGTCAAATTCATAGGCGCTTTGTAGCATATTGGCGTGGCAATGACTATGCTACTGCGAAGAGTTCATTAGATTTATTGTTGAATAGAAGGGAATATCAATTATTCACTAGAATTGATAATAAAACAGGAAAACTCATGGTAAAACTTGAACCTACTACAATTGAATTACCTACTTATACTGAAAAAGATGTAAAGGATATATTAAAAGAGATTCGTATAAGAGAGCATTCAGACGATATTGAATAAATCATTAATTTTTCAAAGCCTACGCAGTAGGTTTTTTTTATTGTCTCTATATTAAATATGCTCCATAAATGTATATCATTCTAATGGCTTTTTTTATCGAGTCATTTCAAAACTAAAAACTCACTATAGTGTTAAATTTTGAAAGTCCTCGATGGTACCAACTGGAATCTTCTCGCCATTTCGGATCAGATAGCATTCGTCACTTGATCCTTTGTATTTGATATAGCGTTTGACAATAACATCGACGAATCGTTCATCGAGTTCCATCAAGCGTGCTTTTCTTTGAAGCTGATCGGATGAGATTAAAGTTGATCCAGAACCACCAAACAAGTCGAGAACAATTTCACCAACTCGAGATGAGTTCGCAATCGCTCTTCCACATAGTTCAAGAGGCTTCATTGTAGGATGTTCTTCATTTCGTTTGGGCTTGTTGTATTCCCAGATGGTATCTTGCGTGCGGTCATCAATAAAGTAATGAGCAGCACCTTCTCTCCATCCATAGAGGATTGGTTCATGTCTCCAGTGATAATCTTGTCTACCAAGAACAAGAGCATTCTTTACCCAAACCAAACACTCAGCTAACTTAAAGCCAGAGTTCTTGAATGCATTTCTAAAATTGAGTCCTTCAGTATCTGCATGACAAACATAGATGGCACCACCTGGTTTTGTATGATTGAACATATTCTGAAATGCACTATATAAAAAAAGATAGAAAGTATTATCTTCCATCTTGTCGTTTTTGATTTTTCCAGCTGTTCCTTCATAGTCAACATTGTAAGGCGGATCGGTAAACGTGAGGTCGACTTTGTCATCTTGAATCAATCTATCTACGCTTTCCTTAATCGTTGCATCACCACACATGACTCTATGATTCCCAAGTAGGTAGATGTCATCTTTCTGCGTATAGGGTGTTTCGCTAATCTCTTCACTTGGATCGAAGTCGTCATCGGTAGCATTGTCTGGGACATCGGATTCTAAATCTTCAAATCCAAACTGAGACATATCCATTTCGATGGATGCGAGTTCGCTCTCGAGTTTTGAAAAGTCCCATGTTGCAAGTTCTGCAGTTTTGTTATCTGCCAAACGAAAGGCCTTGATTTGCCCTTCTGTGAGGTCATCCGCAACAATGCAAGGAACACTTGCTATTCCTAGTTTAAGGCTCGCTTTGAGCCTCGTGTGGCCTGCGATAATCACATCATCTTTCGTAATTACAATTGGTACTTTGAATCCGAATTCCTCTATACTATTCGCAACAGCATCGATGGCTGCCTCATTATTTCTTGGATTGTTTTCGTACTCTTTCAGTTCCGATACTTTCTTCATCACGATATTCATTGATCCATTCCTCCTCACCTTTTTCTAAGCGTTTAGCCATTAGCTCAATTTCCGCTTTCTTTTCGTTATACTCAATACCAAACTTTGTAATGAGTAAGTATTTAATCGCTGCAATATCTGGAAGAGATTGTTTCTTGAACTTAGTGATACGTTTTTTAGTTCCAGTCTTGGTCTCTTCAATCACGGTTTGTGTTTCTTCGTATTCAAAACCTATCGCTCGTTGATACACAGCATCAAGGAGTTTATGTTTCAGTTCCTCATCTCCATACTGAAAAGCGTTATTCAATTTAGGATGAGCCTTCTTTAGTTTGATAATTGTTTTCTCGGTGATACCTAGATATTCAGCGACCTGTCTTTGGGTAGCTCTTTTGGATACCATTTCTGATATCGATTTGAGTTTGTCATCAAGATATCCTGATGCTTCCCATTTTTCGTATAGGTCAAGCATTTTTCCTTTCATTTAATCACTCCAACTGTAGATAAAAAACTGTAATAACTCACCAGTTGGAATACTACAAGTATCTCTGCAAAAACAAAAAAAGAATCCATTTCTGAATTCTTAATTGTTTCTAGGCTGGTTTTAAAGCCAGTATTCCATAATTTGTTGCCTTGTGACTACACCTATGTACATTTTAATATTATCATACCCTTGACAGTTTCACAATGGTTCATTGGGGTTCACAGTAGTTCAATATCAAACGAATTTTGGATTACTACGATAATCTAAGGAGACTAGATAATAATGACCATAAATCTCGACTTCTTCACCAATTACAAAATTAAATGTTTTTTGTCTTTGATACATATCTGGATAAGTCACTATAACAGTTGCTCTACCAGATTTTTTCTCTTGGTTACTGTCCCAAGACCATCTTATAAGTAATATTGTTGGTTTGTTCATAATCTTCTCCTAGCTTTCGTCATATTTTATATCGAATAGTTACTTCTATATTATACATTGACCACCTAAATTTATAGTAATTCCAAAGCATTTTCATAAAAAAGTGAGTGGCTAAGAACTTCACCACTCTTGATTTCTCTTATTCTTTTTTTGTAATCAGTATATACATTGATACACCAATAAGAATTAAAGTTCCTGAAATCCCAACTCAAAGTAGACTCAGTGTAAAGCTGCTAAATGGAAACACAACTCAAAATCACACTACTGCTACAAGGTTGGGAAGAACACTTGAAAGTTTCTTCATAATATTCTTCCTCCTTTTTAAATTTTTGTGGTCAAAGTACAACCACTTTTTAAATTATATAATTAATTATTCAATTTGTATACCTGATAGAGCGGTTAAATGCCATCTCTTCACAGTTGATCTAGAAATATACATCTTATTTGCTATGACGTTCCAACTTTCCCAATCTATATAACGATAGATGAGTAGTTTTTTATGTTCAATGTCACCAAGTTTATCAATAACTGATATGATTTCGCATTTGATTATTTGTAGTTGTTTTTCAAGGTCAGCAATTTGCAGCTTTTTTTCCAAAGCCTTATGAATCCACTTAGTGAAGGGTGCATCAAGACTTCTTGTTCCATCCACACGTATAGCATCAAAGTTCATGCCAGGAATTGAGTTCGCAAGTCGCTCATACTCTTTAATTTCGTCTTGCATGTGTTTTAAATCTAATTCCAAGTAATGATATCTACTTAGGTATTGCTTAACATCCATCTCAACTCCTCCTTCATCAACTCACATCTTCTTTCAATTTACTGAGCAAGTTGATTTCAATTGATATACCAGTTGGATCATCCGACCATATCTTTTCAACATGCTCCACAACCACCTGTGCATCATCTATCCAAAAGCCAACTTCAGTCATACAGTCTTTGAGCATCTTCTGTAGGTTATCGGTGTCTGGCTTTGTTACTCTCCACTCAAAGTGCTTATGTCTTTTGCCTTTTGGGAATCTCCATATCACATCAAGCTGAATCGCATCATTCATCGGCTCATTCGGTTTGAATGGTTTTAAATGTGTGATTAATTCTTTTCTTGCTTGCTTCAATTTTTCAGGTTTATAAAACGCAGGCTTATTGTTAACAAGAGCAACCTTATTTTGTTGAGCTGTAATAGTTGGCGGATCTAGTAGTAGGAATATTTTCATGGGTTTCTCCTTTTTTTGATTTTTTTAGTGAAGAAAGGCAAGTGCTGACGATGAGGCATTTGTTTGGGATAGGGGTCACTCAATCCCCTATCCTACAAACGATGCGTCAGCGAGTAGCGAAGCGAAACATATATATAAGCCCTTTCGTCACTTTGCGAAGATAGGGATATTTTCCTTTATTCGTCGTTTTGCGAAGATAGGGAATTCCACCCTTTATTCGTTTTGCGAATATGTTACTTTCTATAAACATTTCCTTTTGATAGTAGATAATCACTTTCAAATTCCGATACACGTTTTTGTACTGTTCGTACACTTATTCCAAGATAATTCGCAAGCTCATCAGTAGTACAAAATTCTCTATCTGATAAACAAATATCGAATGCAGCATCGAAATCATCTTTTCGAGATTCTGTTGTTTGGTTTCGTTTTCCACTTTTTTCAAGGTTGGCCTTTGGGTCTCCATCTGCATAGTGTCTAGAAAGAATGCCTTTATCATCAACTCTATGAATCGGATATTCAAACCAGAAGTTCACGGGTTTAAAGTTTTTAAATTCACGCAAGCTACTCTCTAGTCTCCATGCAGTCGATGATAAAACATCGGCATTTTGTGCCATGAATTCATCACTTGTTTCTAGTTGAATCATATCGAGTTGAGCGTCTGGATCACGTGCGAAAACTCCACTACCACTCGCTCTATCCATTGCTCTTTTGAATCCTTGAGCACCCTTTGAGTGATGATGACTGTAGATAATCGTACACCCAGTTTCTTTGCTTATTTTATCAAAAATATTAGTGAAAGCACCCATTTGCGAAGCGTTGTTTTCATCCCCAGTAATCACCTTGTAAATCGGATCTAATATGATGGCTTCGTATCCCTTATTTTTGACTTTTCGTATAATTTTTGGAGCCAACTTATCAAGTGGCATTGAACTTCCACGAAGACTCCAAACCACAAAATCCTGTTCGTATTTTGGTTCAACACCGAGTGCAAGGTGTATTTCATCAATACGGTTACCACAGCTTTTTTCATCAATTTCCAGATTCACATAAAACACTCTGGTCTTTTTACACTGAAAACCTAACCATTTTCGTCCTTCTGATAAGGCAATAGCTAATTCAATTAATAAGAAACTTTTTCCTGCTTTAGAAGAACCTGAAATAAGCATTTTGTGTCCAACACGAACAATCCCTTCAATAAGTTGAGGTTCTAAGAACTCCTTCTTGGTACGAATTTGTCCACTTGTCTTTTCTTGAGGTAATTCTTCTGATTCTCCTTCAACAAAATCCATCCATTCGTTCCAGTTGCGTCTGCCAATGTTTGTATCCACTAATGTTTGGAGAACCCCGTTTCTAGTAACTCCAGGTAGTCTAGATAATCTTGATGGGTTTCGATTCGCTGTATCAACTTTGAGTCCATTTTTATCCAGAAAACCATATAAATATTCGACACGTTTTCGATACTCTTCAGCATCTTTCGCATCAACCTTAACGATTGCATGTAGGCTTTTACCTGCACTATGAACTAAGCAAGCAATCGGCAGTTCAAACTTTCGATAAATAGCATCTTGTTCTGGGATTGGAATCGTGTCAAATTCGACCAATGCGTAGGTATATCTTGTGATGTTTTCATTCTTTACACCTGTTGCATCGACTGGATTAAATCTAATCCAAGCACCACATTCATCCTTCCAATCACCAATGACAGCCCCAATATCATCAGGATGCTTTTTAAGTAATTCGATTAACTCTTTCGCTGTGCGATCGTATTGCCCTTTACCTGGCATCCATTTACCTTTGCTATCTTGCCATACATCATTTGTCACATACCCTACAAATTCATCTTCTTTAAAGAGTATTTCAAGATAAGTGATGAGCTGTTCTGTTGGTTTTTTATCAATCTTGGGTTCATAAATCATGCCATCACCATCGTATTCAATAATATCGTCCCATTCCATCAAGCCATCATTAATTCTAGTTGGAGGAATCCAACCTGCATCTTTTGCAAGCTTTACAATTGTTCCACCAGAAACGGGATGAGAGGAGCCGATAAAGCCCCTCCATTTTCTTTCACATTCACCGTCTTTGTATCTTGAATCATTCTTGCTCCAGTTATCCCAAATAGAACATTCATATCCTTCAGCTTTTAAAGCCATACCGATATTAATCCATTCTTGGTAGGAAACTTTAGATACATCAATCTGTTTTAATGCTTCCAAAATACTGTCCATTGTATCCTCCTATGGTTGATAGCTGGATGCACTGACACCTCTTGGTAACATCCATCGATTTTCTGCGATTCGAGTAATCATATTGCTTGCTGCATCAAATGCCCACATGCCGACATGAATGAAACCGTAACGTTCCAAGAAACGGATTTGTTTTGGTGTAGCTAGTCCTTCAACTTGTCTGTTCTTTAATTTTTCGATGAGTAAACTTGCCATACCACAGTTAGAAACTGAGTCAGGGTAGATACCATGTTTTTCTAAATACTCGAGTTGTCTTGTCGTTGCAGGTGCCATCTCCCATGAGAAGGTTGGCTCGTAATTTGCTAAGTCTTCAGCAGCTATTGAAAAAGCATATTGAATTGGATCAACGAGTTTTTGTTGCTTTCTACGCATCGCTGCTAGTTCTCTTGCAAGAGCGTCTTCACGTTCCTTAATGACGTCGTTTTCCGCCTCAAGTTCCGCTGAAAGCAGGTCAATGCCACTTTCCTTATCCATCATCTTCTGGTCAATTCGCTTAGCAAGTTCTGCATCTTTGGAGACAAGTGCTGAAGGTCGACATAAATCGTGACGCTCCGTCATCCAAAGAAAATCAAGTAAAAGTAATTCTTTCTTATTAGGGAAGAGTCGCATACCACGACCGACCATTTGTTGATATAAACTTCTAATTTTCGTAGGTCTTAAAACAATGATGCAATCCACAGCTGGGCAGTCCCAACCTTCAGTAAGGAGCATCGAATTACAAAGCACATCGAATTCACCAGCTTTAAAGTCGGCTAAAATTTCATCTCTATCTTCGCTATTGCCATTAACTTCAGCGGCCTTGATGCCATGTAAGTTTAGTAGTTCACAAAACTTTTGTGATGTTTTCACCAATGGCAAGAAAACGACCGTTTTTCGACCTTTACAGTACTTTAGCATTTCGAGTGCTATCTGATTGAGGTAAGGTTCAAGTACTGATCCAATCTCACCCACTGCATAATCTCCATTTGAGAGACTCACACTATGAATGTCGAGTTCAAGTGGAATCATCTGGGCTTTGACTGGGCAAAGATAACCATCCCTAATGGCTTGATGAAGGGAATACTCATACGCTTTAGAATCAAAGTATTTCCCTAGACTTTTCTGATCAGAGCGATCAGGAGTCGCTGTTACACCGAGTACATTCGCACCATCAAAATGAGTTAAAATACGTTGATAGGTGTCACTCATTGAATGATGGGCTTCATCGACTACGATGGTTTTGAAGTAGTCTTTCGCAAAGCTTGTAAGTCGTTTTTCTTGGGATAGAGTTTGTACGGATGCAACAGTGACACGTTTCTTTGAACCGATGGAGGAAGATTCAGCCTTTTCCAAAGCTGAATCCAATCCACTCGTTTCCTTTAACTTTTCTGAAGCTTGATCGAGCAATTCACCACGATGTGCTAGGATGAGTGCTTTACTCCCATCTTGAGTCTCTTCTTCAACAACCTTTGAGAAAACGACTGTCTTTCCGGTTCCTGTAGGTAATACCAATAGAGTCTTTTGACGCCCATCTTTCCATTCATTACGTATCGCTTGAACTGCTTCGTTTTGATAAGGTCTTAGTTCCATAATGATGACCTCCTTTTAGAAATTCGATGTAATCTGATATAATATCCCACCTATCGAGATAACCATCGTATTTACTGTTATTCTCTCCAATACTGATTTGCTTATTGCTCATTACTGTTGAACTTGGTAAAATATACATTCTGATTATTTCATCAATATCATCGAGTGCTACCAGTACATATACATCGCAAGTTGCATATTTTTTGCCCGTTCTAAAGGTGTAGAAATTTCCTTCCTTACCCTTATAAAGATGACTAGACTTAACATCAATCTTTAGGCAATCATTAACCAACAGATCATAAGGAAAATTCTGTGACATTTGTGATACTATGAATCCTTTATCCTCCAGAATATTCTTAATGAGTTTTTCGTATTTCTTGCCTGTTGTTGTTTCGGATTCTTTGATTGGAAGGCCTAATTCGTTTGCTAAGCCATACCAGCCACCATCTCTCCTGGAGATGGCGACCGACAAAGTACAACTATTAGTAAATTCGATACATTCTTTTCTTGTAGGCATTCGATTAAGTTTTAGTCCTTCTATAACTTCCATCACTTCATTACGTATCAAGTCATCAGACCATTTAATTCCGTGTGTGTATCCCATAATTTACCTCCGTACGTTTTTGTTTTTGAGAACGATAACTCTTAGTTAAAAGGTAAATCGTCTGGAAGAAAGTTTTCTTCGTTATAATCGATGAAGCGATCAACATCATTGATGAATTTCTCTTCACCATTTTGGTTCGTGTATGAGCGCTGTTTGAAATGAGCTCTACCTTTTGAACCAATCACATTATTCCAATTCATCGTAAGTTTCTCACCATGCTTCTTCTGACCAATACTTCTAAAGAATGCAGAAATACGCCACTCGAGGGTACGGTACAAAATGAGATCAAACTTGACAGAAGTGGTGCCTTCCTTAGCTTCAACTTGCACAGTGATGGTCGCTTTATTACATGCTGGCACCTTTGGACCACCGTTAAATCTGCCGCGTTCAAAGTTTGTAACTGTAAAATTGTAATCACCTTCAGGTAGTAAGACATACTCCTGACCATCTTCTGAGATTTCGTCATTCCATCCCATAAACATATCTTTATTTTCAATCATGATTATTGTTCTCCTTTTTTATTTTTTATTGATTCAACAATTTTCTTCCAATTCGGAATGATCCATCGTGTAATAAAGTCGTCTGAATAATTGCTTATTGGTTCTGAATCTTGATAATGTCCCTTTGCGGCAACCACCTTTTGAAGGTCGACATCTGTAATCCCAGAGTCTGCAATCATCTTGTTAAGCTTCTCTACAAGTGCAACACTGGTAATTTCTCTAGGGTCAGGGAAGCGTACGACTTCTTTTCTAACTTTGGGTTCTTCAAATAAGTGTTGAATTGAAGCAAAGTTGAGTTCCAGTTCTTCTGGTAAGTTAAATCTGTTTTTCGCATCATAGGTTGGGTTGTGGGTGGTGTATAATACACGCTTTCCACCTTGTGCTTTTTTGGAGTTGTTTTCTGTTGTTACTACATAGATTTTGTAGTTCACAAAGAACAGAGCATCAGACCACTCTTTGATAAGTGGTGCCACTTGTCGTGTGAGTTTCATTTCATAGCGATCAAATGCACCTTGTTCTTCTGGGAGTTCGAACTTTCTAGGTTTTGCATGAGCCGTAACAACAACATTGATACCTACTTCGATTAATTCATCCAACAAGCTGAGTAATTTTGAGAATTCATCTAGTAAATAGACGTAGCCCTTACCGTATGTAAAATCTTCTATATTGTTTTTTCGATACTTCTCGCAGACAGCATTCGTACATAATGTTTCCGCCCAGTCTGCAGTATCCAAGACTACCGTCTTACAGATAGTTGAGTTGTCGTAGATCTCTTTAACGATAGCGATGAGCTCGTTCCAAGACTTGTTGCATTTGATTCGTCTGATATTTAAATTGCTTGTGCCACCTTCGGTATCGATGAATAATGGGTCTGGAAATTGACTAGCAAAAGTTGATTTACCAATTCCCTCCGGACCATAGATGACAATCTTGAGTGGTCTTGTTTCTTTTCCTTCAATGATGTTTAGCATTAGTTTTTATCTCCTTCTTCGATGATAGTGACCTCTTCACGAGTGTCAGTTTTTGGTACTAAAACGATGGCTCCAGCTTGCATGGCGATATAAGGTCCAATGAGTTCGTTGAGTTTGTCTTTTCCGATTCGTTTAGTGAGTTCAGTAATTCCTGCAACCTTTCTAGGTGCATAAGGATCAATGCCAGTTGCTTCACAAACTTTTACAACTGCATCCTCATCGACAATCTTTCTTGATCCCTTTGATTGAACGAGTTTGAAGTTTGACCACTTGTGTCCATTCATGGCCTTCTTAAGAGCGAATTCTTTCACGTCTTCTGCAAACTGAATCAACTCATCCAATTGGGGAAGGAATGCTTCAATTTGGGCATCTGTTAAGGTTGCGATGGGTTTCTTGATTTCTTTTGTCAGTTCAAGATTGGCTTCTGCTCGCTTTGCACAGATGGCTTTTCCTGCACAATAACGACAGTACTTACCTACTTTTGCTTCTGGATTATCGACTTTCGTTCGTTTAACAGCTGGAATCAATACACTTGCTTCAAACTGAAGTAGCTCTTCAATGGGCATTTCATAATCGTTGGTGTTTGAAATCACTGGTTGATAGATGACGAGTCTGACTTTTTTCACTGGATAGATATCTTTGTATGACTTGTAAAAGTAAAGTGCATAGATACCCAGCTGGGAGTTGAATTGTCCTGATTCACTATCGAATGCATACACAGGAGTTCTACCTGTCTTTAAATCGATAACCGTCAGCGTACCACCATCAACTGATGAAATAATGCCGCAATCTAATGTGCCCCCTGCATCTTCATCAAAGTTCATGTCTAGGTGTTGCTCGATGACGATGAGTGGTTCATCATCCGATCGCTTTCTTTCAAATTCGATCGCCTGGATGACAAAGTCTGCATAGCCATCAGCGATTTCTTGCATTTCTTCTGAGTACATGTCGAGTCCTTTGATGACATCCTCAACCGTTTTGATTTCACTTTCATAGTCAACTAGGCTAAGTGACTTACTGATTAGTGAAGCACCTAACTCGTGACACTGTGTTCCAAACTCTGCTTGTGGGTTGCTCTCCTGGCTTGAACCATCGTTAAGCAATGTACTAAGTGGGCAGTTCAACCAAGTACTACTTTTACTTGGGCTATACTTTCGACTATGACTTGTTGGTGTTGGCATTCTTCTCACCTGCCTTTTCATGGATTTCGATACCGGATACCGATTCACTTGGAGCAATAATCAATACTCGATTCTTCTTTCCAAATAACTTGTTGAATAGTTTTTTCGGAAAGTGCTCCACAGTTGACTCGATGATGTTCGTACTTTCATCGTCTTGATCGACTAGATTGATCCGAACTTTGTGCTTTTTGTCTTTCATGGATTTACCTCTTTCTAGAAGTGCTTATTGCCTTCTAAGTCTTAGTCCGCAAAATTACCTCAAAAGTTCGGGTTGTGCTGAAAAATGTTCAATTATTTTTTTCTCGAGTGTTTTTACACGCTCTGAAACAGTACTTTTTGAAAGACCAAGCTTCTCACATACCTCAGATTGTTTTAACTCTTGTATATAGATAAGGTCGTAGAGTTCTTGCATGGTTTCTGGCAGGGTAGCAACGTACTCCCTGATTATTTCGAGTTTCTCATTGTAAAAATTAGAATCCTTATCGTGTGCAGATAAAGAAGCTTCATATAGCAAATTGCTTTTATCTTCATGGGAATCTTCGTCATCTCCAAAAGCATCAAGGCTAAGGATTCGATCTGGCTTATCATAAGGATTAGGCTCACAAGGGTGCTCAATAGCCCATTTCTTTTTATTTGCTATCCGTTCTTGACGTTCCTGGTTGTCTTCGTTGTTGATATATTTAAGGTTCGATCTTACTTCTGCATCGTCATATCGATGGAGTTCCATGATTGTGGTATCTGTGATTGACTCATCGATTTCTACAAATCGAGTACCCGATGCATAAATCTTTGTAGACTTTCCAGGTTCAAAAATCACCTTGTCCCCGTTAGCAAATAAATAAGTGTATGTCATTCTTTTCGATGCTGACGTCTTACGTAACTTCATAAAAAATACCTCCGTTTCAGTTTTTAAAGTTGCTGAAAGGAGGTACATTCATTTTTTGCAGAAATGACTATTTTAAGGCGTCGCAAAAAGAAAGGTTAATTGAATAACTCCATTCAGTTTGCAGGCCATCCTTCACAATAGTCAGTACTGCAGTATTAAATTTATGCACTTCATTGTGACCAGCTTAGCTAAGGCTGTGAAGTACCTTTTTAGATTTAATACTTAATCCAAGTGCATTATAGCAAATCAGTATTCTTCAATTTCGGAGCCAGTTCCGAGTGTTTTAAAGCAAAAAAAAGACTTCATACAGAAATCTAATTAGTTTAGATTGTATAAAGTCCAATTTATAATGCTATTTATCGTAACACGTTACGAATTTTTTTTACGGAAGTTGTGTTTTATTAGAGTCGAGTAGATATTTATTCCATCTATCAAGACCTTCATCATAATGTAAATCTATTAAATTACAATAGATCATGTCGTCTTCACTGTAGCTTTTGGTAATGATTATCCCTGCTTTTTCCAATAGTAAGTAAGTTATTTTTGGATGAATTCTTAATCCAGCACATATTGCAAGTAATTTTTCTTTTGAGGGTTTACTTTCTCCACTTACATATGATTTTATTGTTTTATCTGTAATAGATGTTAGTTTGGAGATTTGATAGTAATTTGGTGTCCCATCAGGTTTTAAATACCCCAGTTCCTTGACAACTTCAAAAAGATCTTCATGGAATTCACCATTTAGTCTTTTATGCAAAGTCACAGCTTCTTTAGCATTTTCTATTTCATCTGCAAATTTCTCTAATTCTTTATTGTTAGGTGAATCTTTATCATAATCTGCAGGAACATATTTATTTTTTGCTTCTGGTCTACAAAGAAAATTTGATGCTAAATAAGTTTTATATTGTTCATTGTTTACTTGAACTTCTCTTTTTGAAAAAATAAATGCACATTCATCAAGATGCTCAAGTGCATATGGCGTTAATTGCTTTAGCCCTTGATTATTTATTGTTACATACTTAGGCGAATTAACAACTACCAACCCATTAATATACGTTATTTTTCCTTCTTGAGACAACCTGAAAAGATTATCATTTGTTCTAATTTGTATGACGGAATCTATAAAATCAACAACATAGGTTTGGTTTCTATTTAATTGTTTTGAATTAAATGAAAAGTCTGGTGTTTTCTCGCCATTGACATAGTTGTTTATTCCCTTTGCTTGATGATAACCTAAGTCAATAAGTCGAATTTTAGCTGCTAGTTTAGAAACTTTAAAAAATTCTGCTAACTGATCAATAACTATTTGAAGTTTATATGCTTCGCTTTGAAGTGGAAATAGTTTGCCAATTTCATCTCTCAATTGATGATATTTCATTCTTGTGGTTTTAGCAGGCATAAGAATTCTAGGAGCCAACATGGTTGCTTGCCATTCCATCAAATCAAACGCTTTTTGTTCTTCATTACTTAAAATATTATTTTCCTGTTTAACTCTATAAACAATCGATTTTGAAGAATTATTGATAATCTTTTGTAGTTCGAAAAATTTAGAATGCAATTCAATATGCACACATTCATGAATAATTGTGTTATTTATACTCCCCAAACCATTGATTTTATTAATATCTTTATTGATTAAAATTGAGTTTGGTTTAATTTTTTTGAGAACAATTTTCTTCTCTTTGTCATACACTTCTTCTTTTGATTCGCTAAAAAAAGCTTTTCCGTATACTTCATTGCTTAATGGTGCATAATAAGCATGAACACCTATGTTTTGAAGTATATTTTTCATCGGTAATGCCATTGGAGTATCAAGTGCTTCTTTGTAATACTTTACTAGAAATGCTTCGGCTCTCTTTTCTAAATCTTCAGTGGGTATATATGGAATCGCATATTGTGATAGTGCTTTTTTATATGGATAAGGATCACTAATATATTCTTCAACATCGGCTATTTCAAAGTTTCTTATTCCATTATCGAATATACCAAAGCATGTGACAATAAACCACAAGTTCTTCACATCATCTTCATAATCATTTTGTTTGTTTCCGGATATAATAAACTCAGCTGAAACAGTTATCTTAAACTCATCTTTATCTTGGAAAATGTCATCCCTATAATAAATTTTTTCAATAGATATATCTTCAAGTTTGACATAGGTAGGATTAGGATTTGAATTTGTCCTGAAGTTTAATTGAGTTCGATTAATTAAAAAGAATTTCTTAACTTCTTCAAATATATCATTGTAATAG
>Ga0209066_10000935_pt1 | contig 40261 bp, 28 predicted proteins | sample All_14_2_FD_187198 | JGI IMG/M metagenome (GOLD analysis project Ga0209066, IMG submission 187198) | Freshwater microbial communities in response to fracking from Pennsylvania, USA - Allegheny Zone_MetaG_DW_15 (SPAdes) (version 2) ... | reverse complement strand
GCGATCTCCCGCGAAGCGAACAGCAAAGGCATTCGGGTCGCGCTCCTGCTAATGTCGAAACCCGCCAACTCGTTTCGCGACACGCGGGCGGAGGCGGTTGCCTCAACCGTTTACCGCGTTGGAGACGGGTGCGGGGTGGACGTTATTCCCGCGGCCTTCGGTTGGCAGGAGACGCTGCAACACAACCGGATGACGGGCGATTCTCCGGTCAAGGCACGGGCTTGTACTTATCTGTCGGCCGCTGCCGCCTATTGTCAGCTCAAAGACGAACGTCTGCCCAAAGCGGCGCTAGAGGCCTACTGGACGACGAAACGCACGACGTCGGTCTTGGCCGTCTCGGCGCGCGATGCAGTCGTTAATGCGCGAGTCAAAAAGCACTATGCGGGGCCGTTTCAGGGGGTGGTGCGCATTGATGCACGCATCAAAAAAAGGTTGAAGGTTTATGTGCCGAACACGGTAACGGACGACCCCCTCCGGCAGAACCTGCAGTTCATCCTCGACTCGGCCTTTCAGGACTGGTTCTGGAAGACGCCTTCCGATTGGTACAGGTCGGGCTTTGACCGCTATGCCGCCGCTTTCGACTTGGTCTACGGCGACCGGCAGCAGATGGAGCAGTATCTGGATCCGGCGCTCTATTCGTCGATCGGTGGTTCCCCTACGAATCGGCCTCAACCCTGCGTGGCCGTTTTCTGCCGCACGCCAGCAGGGGACGCCGATGGGCGGAACACGCTTCGGACTTTGGAGCCGATGTTGTTGGATGGGTATGATTACGCCAAGGAAAAAGGCCTTGTTTTTGTCCCATACCCACTGGCGTGGGCCCGTGCATGGCAAGCGAATCCCGAACTGGTAAAGGAGTCCGTGACGGGGCGTGACAACGATTGGCTGACATATATGCTTGCCAACATGCTTTACACGCTGGTGACAGACCGTTGCCAGCCGCCGCCTGAGAAGGGGAAGCCCCGTAGCGTGAATGATTCACATCCGCATGGCTATCACGAGACCTGTGCGCGAATCGGGTATGAGACCGTGGTTCAACTCGCCACGCTTTCAGCGCCAGTGAACACGCTCCTGCTGCGGAGTGAGACCTACCGGATTGACGCGGCGAATCCCGGTTTCGCCAGCCTGCGTTTACTTAGTCGGCCTGCCCAAGAGGTGCGTGTCTTTTGTGCTACGGACATTCCCGGAGTAGCCGCTCTCTCTCGTGAAACGTTGGTGTTTACCCCCGACACTTTCGATATCGAACAGACGGTACGCATCCTGCCTGCCACGAACAGCCCGGCTCTCTTTTTTCATTTCATGGCCAGTGCTCAGTCTGCGGACAAGGCGATTGATGGCGCAAACGACTTGCGCCCTTTTCTTCTTAATTTCAACGAGGCCGACACGGGCGAATTGAAGTTCTCGAGCGACAGTGCTTCTCCAGAAACAGGTTTTCAGGCTATGCTTGCCCCTGTCCAGCGTCCCTGCGACATGGTGTGCGCCCGCATCGAACAGCATGGGCAGGTCTCGGAAGAAGTCTACTTCGGCCAAGATTTCTTTGCAGCCACACCGGTCAGGCTTTACCCGACCGAGGCTGATTTCCGGCGCGGGGTCTTGCCCGTCTCGGTTTCCTGCACTTCCTCGGACCCGCGGTTTAACGGCAAGCGGTTTGAGTTTGCCTTCAGGATTGCTAATAACGGTTTCCCGGTTCCGGGGTTGCGCGTGACGGCGCCCGTAGACGGAAACGTGATCGCTGGCCCCGCGTTCGTGATGGCCCGCGCCGAAGCGGATGTGACAAACGGCGTCAACAGCCTGAGTGTGTTTCTAGGGCCGAAGCGGTTGGGGCGGTCCTCGACTCCGGTGTGTTCGGTTGCCGTTGAGCAAGGGCCGCCTCAATCGCGGCTTGGCGGCGGTGTGTATACACTTTGGGCTGCTGCGACCACCACCACTGGCGTGGTCGTCGCGTCGGAACCCGTCACGTTTCGTGTGCGCGACGAAGTCAAGGTTGCCGACACGCCTTGATTGTCATGTTCCCCGCCGCTTTTTTTTGTTATTTTCATTTCGTCAAAGAGGGGCCGCCGGGCTGGTTCCGTGTGGGGGAAAAGAATGATTGGCATTTCAAAACTGTATGTGGGCAAAGTCGAGGTTTCTGATCCGTTGCGTTACGGACGCCGTTCTGCGCAGCTGCCCAGCCATTTGCTCCAGTTTTCCGAGGACAAAAAACCGGTTGTCGTCTGGAACGTGACCGCGCGCTGTAACCTGAAGTGCACGCATTGTTATGCCGCAACCGAGGGTACCCCCGACGAGCTTTCGACGCGAGAGGCGCTTGACGTCATTGATGACCTCGCCGCTTTCGGTTGTCCTGTCCTGCTGTTTTCCGGTGGCGAGCCGTTTGCCCGGCCCGACATCCTGACTTTAGCTCGCCATGCGGCGCAGAAGGGGTTGCGCGTGGTGTTTTCGACGAACGGGACGCTGATCGACGCGCGGCTCGCTGCAGAAATCAAGGCCATAGGAGTCTCGTATGCGGGTATCAGCATCGATGGCATGGAGGAAGTCCATGACCGGTTCCGGGCCTGTCCCGGCGCATTCCGGCGGTCGCTGGAGGGGATCCGGCACTGTCGCGAGGCGGGAGTCAAGGTCGGCCTGCGCGTGACCATGACGCGGGACAACGTCGGGGAGATCCCCGCGATCTTCGACCTGATGGAGGCCGAACGCATTCCGCGCATCTGTCTGTACCACCTCGTCTATTGTGGGCGCGGTGCGGAAATCGCGGGGCACGATCTGGCGCCAGATGTGCGGCGTGCCACGTTGGACCTTATCATCGACCGCACGGCGATGCTGCATGAGAGGGGATTTCCCGTGGAGGTGCTTACGGTCGATAACCATTGTGACGGACCTTATCTCTATTTGCGGATGACGCGCGAAGGTAACCCGCGCGCCGAGGACGTCATGACGCTGTTGCGGATGAATGGCGGGAATAGCACCGGGCACGGGCTGGCGTGCATCAGTTGGGACGGGACCGTCTATCCTGACCAGTTCTGGCGCAACAAGCCGGTCGGCAACGTGCGGGTGAAAAAGTTCAGCGAGATATGGGGAAACCCCGAACCCGGCAGCCTGTTGGCGCTTTTGCGCGAGAAGAAAAAGCATGTGTCGGGCCGGTGCGTCACCTGTCGGTTCTTGGACGTATGTGGCGGCAACTTCAGGGCTCGCGCCGAGGCGTCTACGGGCGACCTTTGGGGCGTGGACCCTGCCTGCTATTTGTCGGACGCCGAGATCGCGCAGGGGTTCTCGTGAGTGCGCACGGGACTCACCACCCTGAGCGGCAGGGGAGCGGATGTGGACCGCGCGTGGTCGCTTGGGAGGTGACGCGGCGTTGTCCCTTGGCTTGCCGTCATTGTCGCGCAGGCGCCAAGGATTGCGCATACGAGGGCGAATTGACGACGGCGGAGTGTCTGCGCGTGCTCGACTCGTTGGCGGTTTTTGGAAAGCCCATGATCATCTGGACCGGCGGCGAGCCGATGTATCGCCCCGATATCCTGGATCTGGTGCGTGGCGCGGCTGCGCGTGGGCTACGGTCCGTGATGGCACCCTGCGGAACTTTGGTCACGCGCGAGGCGCTGTTGGCACTCAAAGAGGCAGGCGTGACGGCCTGCAGTTTCAGCCTGGATGGCGCCACGGCGGCATCACATGACGCCTTTCGTGGGGTGGCCGGTGCCTTCGATAACGTGAGGCGCGCCATGACGGTGGCGGCCGAAACCGGCATGCCGTTTCAGGTGAATACGACGGTCTCCTTGGTCAATAAAAACGAGTTGCCCGCTATCCGCGAAATGGCGATCGCCTGCGGCGCGCGATCGCTCGACCTGTTTTTCCTGGTACCGGTTGGGCGCGGAGCGGGGTTGCGTGATCTTTCCCTGACGCCCGGACAAACCGAGGAGGTTCTTGCCTGGGCGTTTGAGATGGATCGGCAGGGCCCCATCCATGTGCGCGAGACCTGCGCTCCGCAGGCTGTCCGTGTCTGGCATGCGTTGGGCCGGCCAGGCCAGCCTCCCTCCGGTTGCATGGGTGGCCGAGGCTTTGTCTTTATCTCGCACACGGGGCAGTTGCAGCCCTGTGGATTCCTCGATGTGCCCAGCGGGGACTTGCGTGCTGTCGGTTTCGACTTCAAGCAGGCTTATGAGAATTCGCATGTGTTTCGAGACCTGGCGCAGCCCGACCGTTATGGTGGGGCCTGCGGCACGTGTTCCTTCCGTTATGGGTGCGGCGGTTGCCGCGCGCGTGCCCACGCAGCGACCGGTGACTACATGGCGGCGGAGACCCGTTGCCCGCTCTGCTCGCACCCGCAGTAAAATATGACGTATGATGCTCTTGCTGTCCCTTTTCTCTATATTCCGGCTTGTCATGCGGTGAGGAAAAAGGGTACAGTGATGACATCGTGAAGCAACCGTAAGGCGTTTTTATGTGGTCTTCGACCCTTGGCGCCGGTTGCTGGTTCCGGATCTGTCCGGACACAAACTGACACGATATGAAGTGAGTTGGCACATCGCCGTATCGCTTGCGAGACGGCGAGCCTATGAATATTGCATATGGTGAAAGACCCGGCTGGGTCTTCTCTTCGAAAGGCCAATGTGGCCTAACGTCTGACAACGCGAAGTTCTTCGCTTTTCCGGTTCAATCAGAAAACACGAAACGCAGGGCGCTCGACAGCGGACCTACGCCAGGAATGGCGGTGGGTGATGAGTTGTATTTTCGGCGTTTCGCCTTTAAAAACATGCCTGTTTGTGGGGCGGATGGACTCTGTTTGTCACCACATCTCGCTGAGCAGGACGAACGGTTCGGTCAAGCATGGAGTATCTATGCCGAAGCGTTCACGGGGTTCGAGCGGCGTGCTCGCCGGGAACAATCGCGTGTGATGCGTCATCCCCTATATCGGTTCTCGGCCATTTTACAAGACGGGGTCGTGGTGGGTGTGTTGGCATGGTGGGATGTTCCGGATTTTTGCTTTGTTGAGCATTTCGCCATTTCGTCAATTCAACGGTCTGGAGGCCTTGGGCGAAGGGCCCTGGCGCTGCTGCTGGCTCATGAGGACAGGCCTGTTATTGTGGATGTGGAGCCGTTCGGTTCTGGGCAGCTTTCTTCACGCCGTGTGGCATTCTACGCGCGTTTGGGTTTCAAATACTGCGCCACACCGGTCACGTTGCCGCCGTATGCGGGCAAGACGGCCGAGCCTTCAAACTTGATGGCCTGGCCTGTCGAGTTGGACCGTATTGAATGTGAGCGCGCGCTTGCCGCCATCCGGCGTGACGTTTACGGTCTTCACACCCGTATGCCAGGCATCCGTGTGGTGTAAAAAGTCTGTAAAAGAGGGCATTCCCGAAGCGTGTTGATGGCGATCCACCATTTTGGGGTCGCTGCGTTGGGCTTTTTTACGTGCTTCCTCTCCGAGTCTTCTGAAGGTATCATAGCGTCATTGTTTTTCTGTTGCATGTGCCAAGGGAGGACGTGTTGTCTAAGAACCGACCGGAACGGAGAGCCGATTGGATTTTCACGAACGCCGTCGTATGGACTGGCGATGCGGAAGGTTCTGTTGCGTCCGCTCTGGCCGTCAACGGCGGACGTGTTTTGTCTGTCGGCTCCGCGGATGACGTCATGGCTTTCGCGGGCCGCAACACAGAGGTTGAGGACCTGCGCGGTTGCTTCGTGATGCCAGGGTTCATCGACTCTCACACGCATGCCCCTGGTACGGCGCTCTCGGATCTCTATGACGTCTCGCTCTACGCCTGCAAGTCTCCCGAGGCCTGTCTGCGTGCGGTGCGTCGCTTCATGCGCGATTTTCCCGATGCCGAGGAGATCCGCGGTGCGGGTTGGGACATTGCGGGCTTCACGGACAAGGAGCTTATTCACGGTCCCCGCAAGTCGCGTCTTGATGAGGTCTCTGAGGTTCTGCCCATTATTCTGCGCTCATATGACGGACACATGGTCTGGCTGAACAGCGCCGCTTTTTCCCGTTACGGAATTACGCCGCGGACGCCAGACCCTTCCGGTGGAGTGATCGAGCGGGACCCGCATACGGGTGCGCTATGGGGCACGCTCAAGGAGGAGGCTGCCAAGCTGTTGCCGCCCAAGCGATATTCGACGCAGCAATATTTGCGTGCGTTGTCACTCTATCAGACGCGCATGCACCGGTATGGCATCACCGGCATCATGAGTATTCTTGGCTCTGGACTCGGTGCTCCGGCCGAGGCCTTTGCGCGGTTGGAGGACGAGGGGGGGCTCTCTCTGCGTGTGAATTTTGCGCACGAGATCACCCCGGACCTTCCAGTCGTCGAACAGGTTGAGTTATTGGAGGCGTTGAAAGCGCGCCACGACCGAGAAAGGTTCCGGGTTACGACGGCCAAATTCTTCGCTGACGGTGTCGTGGAGGGCGGCACGGCGTTTCTGCATGCGCCGTATGCTACGAAAGTTGGACGTGAGAGCGATGAGAACAATGCCGCCGTGTGGGGGTTGAAAGAACTGGCTGCCGCGTACGGCTGCGTTCACCGCGCGGGCTTTCAGATTTTCAACCACTCGATCGGTGATGCCTCAACGCGCCGTGTGCTGAACGCTTTGCGGTTGGCCGGGGCTGCGGGCTGGCAGGACGCGCGACCGGTCATCACTCATCTCCAAGTGGTGCGCGCGCAGGATATCCGGCGCATGAAACGGTTAGGTGTGATCGCGTCGGTGCAGCCGTTCTGGCACATGAAAGAGCCCAACTGGTGGCGGCGCGTGGACGCGACGATGCTGGGAATCCGGCGTGCGACGCGTGAATACCCGTTGCGCGCGCTGTTTGATGCAGGTGTCGTGGTGGCCTCCTCCTCTGACCATCCGATCACCGTCGAACCCGACCCGCTGGTCGCGGTCGAGATTGGCGTGACACGCAATCTGGCGGCGGCCAAGTGGTATGGCGTGAAAGACATCAGACATGTCGACAGCAAGCGCTATCTGCTTGGCAAGCGGCAGCGTGTGGGCGTTGAGCGCATGCTGGCCAGCTACACGCGGTACGGTGCGGCGCTCATGGGCCGCGAGGCGGTATGCGGCTCATTGAAGGCGGGCATGGCGGCTGACTTCATTGTGTTGGATCGCGATCCGCGTGCTGTTCCGCCCTTGGATATTGAGCGGTGCGAGGTGCTTCGGACCTATTTCAATGGACGGATGGTGTGGGATAGCGCCAGCGACGAGTGAGGCTAAAAGGAACACATCCGCCCGCGTCATCTTCAGAGGCCGAAGCCGGCTTCGGGCGAGTACGTCAGAGGATATTGGCAGGTCGGGATTTCCTGCGGTCCGACGCCGATCAGCGCGAGCGGGTTATAGAAGCCGATGCGCAACATTTCGTCCAGCGTGAAACTCCCGAGGCGGTGCAGAACATTCATACAGGCGAGCAAAGTGGCGGAAGAGCCGACGAGGCACTGTTTTTCGGGGTTGTGCAGTCGGCCGTTATCTTCCAGCACGGCGTTATTCCCGAGCACGTTATAGGTGCCGGGCGGAAGGCCTGCAGCGGGTGATGCGTCGGAGGTGGCGATCAGTCGGTCTGGGCCTGCGGCTCGGGCAAAGAGGGTGAGAACGTGGCGTGGCAGATGGTGTCCGTCGGGGATAAAGAGAATTTTGAGCCTCTCCTCGGCGAGTCCCGCCAGCAACGGGTTGCAGTGGCGGTGAACGAGGTTTGGCATGCCGTTTCCGAGGTGAGTGAGCGCGGTCGCGCCTGCTTCGGCCAGACGTGAAAGCTCGGCAGATTCTGCAAGCTGATGGCCGCAAGAAACGGTGACGCCGCGCGATACAACGTGACGCGTGAGCTCGGACGCGCCGGGGAGCTCTGCGGCGAGGGTGAGCAGTCGCACGCGGTTCTCAGACCACGCCAAGAGGCGTTCGAAGTAAGCGATGTCGGGCAGGTGCACAGCCGCAGGGTCGTGTGCCCCGACTGCGCCGGGTTTGCCAGAGATGAAAGGCCCCTCCAAATGAAAGCCCAGGATATGGCGGGCGAGCGTCGCGTCCTTTTTGAGCGCGGACGTCATCAGCGTAAGGTTTCTGCGCAGGCACGGTTCGCCGCTTGTGATGATCGTGGGCAGGAAAGCGGCGGTGCCGCGCGCGAGGAGTGTGTGGCAGGCGTGACGGAACGACTCTTCCGTCAGAGCGTCACTGCTGAAGTCGATTCCTACGAATCCGTTGACTTGAAGGTCGATGAACCCGGGGACGTGGAGTGGGATGGCGGATTTCATGTTGGGAACCTTCGGTCGTGTGTGTGTGGGGAATAATCGTGCGGGAGAAGTGTCATCGAGGCGGCTTCTGCTTAAGCTGCTCGGTGGCCTTCATACGTTTGGCGAGGGTGTCCTCGTAGCCTTGATTGGTAGGCCGGTAGTAACGTTTGTCCACAGGCAGATACTCTTGCTGGACCGTGTGTTGGTCGAAGTCGTGCGGATACTTGTAGGCGACCTCTAAGCCCTCTCGCCCGACCGCTGCGACGTGAATATTTTTGAGGTGTTCCGGCACAGCCATGATGCGACCCGAGCGCACGTCTTCAAGCGCTTCGTCTATGGCGAGGTAGGCGGCGTTGCTTTTGGGAGCGGTGGCGAGATAGGTGGTGGCCTGCGCGAGCGTGATGCGTGCTTCGGGCATGCCGATAAACTCCACGGACTGCATGGCGGCAACCGCGAGGGTGAGTCCGCGCGGGTCGGCGTTGCCGATGTCTTCGGAGGCGAGAATGATGAGGCGGCGTGCGATGAAACGAGGGTCTTCGCCGGCCTCTAACATTTTGGCGAGCCAATAGACTGCCGCATGAGGGTCAGAGCCACGCACCGATTTGATAAAGGCCGAGATCGTGTCATAGTGGCCATCCTCGTTCTTGTCGTAGAGTACCATCTTCCGCTGGATGCACTCTTCGATCACGGGGTGGGTGATGCGGGTTGTTCCGTCAGCATCCGGAGCGGTGGAGAGGGCTGCGACTTCAAGGGCGGTCAGCGCTCTGCGCGCGTCACCGTCACACATGGTGGCGAGGAAAGAGACCGCTTCGGGCGTGATTTCGCTTTTCAGATGACCGAGACCGCGTGCGGTGTCTGTGAGGGCGTGTTGCACGAGTGCGGCAATAGCGGATTCGCTGAGCGGCCGCAGTTCGAAAACCAGCGAACGTGAGGTGAGCGGGCTGTTGACAAAGATGTTGGGGTTGTGGGTGGTGGCGCCGATGAGCGTGACTGTGCCATTCTCGACATAGGGCAAAAGAACGTCCTGCTGGGACTTGTTGAAACGGTGGATCTCGTCCACAAATAACACCGTTCCCGGGCCGTCTTTAAAAAGCTTGGCGGTCTCGCAAATGTTGCGAAGTGTGGCAACGTTGGAGAGCACGCCGCTGGTGCGTTCAAAGCGCCGCAGCGTGACTCGCGCGATGACTTCGGCAAGGGTCGTCTTGCCGCAACCGGGCGGTCCGTAGAAAATCAGGTTGGTCAGGCGGTCCGCCTCAATGACGCGGCGCAGGAGCTTGCCTGGCCCGAGAATGTGGTCTTGGCCGAGAACCTCTTCCAGCTTTTCCGGCCGCATGCGTGCGGCAAGAGGCTGGCGTGTGGCTGCGGGGGTGTCTGTGCCACACGAGGGTTCCGTGTCGTCAGAAAAAAGATCGGAGTCTGGCATCATCTGTCCTGTGTCTCGCGAGTTCTGAATGACCATGACATATGGGCAAAGCATATCAACGATGTGAGGCTTCGTCCATAACGCCGGCTATCCGGTTTGTCTTCCTCTGTGCCGATGCTTTGTATAGGAAAAGAGGGCAATGGCGAGGACACCGGACAGATTGGCGAGCGCGTCAAGCGGGTCCATCTTACGGCTGTCCGTGAAAAGTTTTTGGCAAAACTCCATTGCAAAACCGTATAGGGTTGCCGATGCGACGATCAGGAGGATGGCGACGCGGCTGCTTCTTCGTTGGGGAGTAAGGGCGTGCAGATAGGCGGCAGTCAGAACGGCGTACAGCATGGCGTGGATAAGTTTATCCATGCAGGGAAGAGGCGGCAGCGGTTCAGAGACCGGTGTGAAGAAGTGGGAGGGGAGCAAGGACAAAACGGGTATCAGCAACGTCATCATGACGGCGGGACCGTAGCGCAGGAAGGGGTGGTCCGTTACTGCAGTCATGTCAGAGAGGCCTGAAGGGCGACCGAAAGCGTATGCCGGGCGCCGGGTTCAAGCATGACAGCATCCTCGGCCGTGTTGGCCGGCTCGATGCAGAGCATGCGCTGGTATTCGTCGTCGCCGAAGTCGGGCATGGCGTGTGCTTTGTCGATCCAAGGGTTCCAGACAACAAGCCGCCGGGTGCCGGTGAACGCGACGGCGATGGCGCGGCCGATGCCGGTGTCTTGAAGCACGCATTCTGGCGAGGTCGGCAAATAGACACGGTCTGTCTCAGAGCGGATGTTGAGCGCGCCTTGCTGGACGCCGGTTTGGCCTGTCAGGAGATCGGTATATAAGGCTTGGTCAAGTCCGCGGACCGTGGTGTCGGTGATCTGCCTTACCCGGAAGTAAGGGTGGAAGGCTTGTGTAAGAGTGAAGGGCCGTTTGTCTCGGTTGACGGTGGTTAGCGCTAAGTTGAGTCGCTGATCGAGCCAAACGCGTAAGGTCAGGTCAAATGCGTAGGGCCAGAAATGGCGTGTGAGTTCCGAATCGGAAAGCGCAAGCCGAACCTCAGTGACATCGGACGAGTATTCTGTGGCTTGTAGCCCCCACTGCATGAGGCGCGCGAAGCCGTGTAGCGGCTGCGCCTTGTCGCTAGACGGTCCGAACCAAGGCCAGCAGATTGGAATGCCGCCGCGGATAGGCTTGCCTGGCTCATAGACTGCGGCTTTGCTTGTGAAAAGGACGGGGACGTGACCTGTGGGGCGATAACTGAGAACTTGGCCGCCATAGAGTGAGAGTTCGCATGTTCCGTACGCGTTGACGAGGGAGATGATCGGGAGTCCTGCCTCGCCTGTGCGGAAAGCGATGCGACCAGGTGCTCCAAAACGTTGATTGAGGATCGGAATATCGGGGTAGTTCATAAAATTGCTGGTCCGAGCTTAGCCATCAGCATTACTTTTCGGATTCCAAAGCGAGAATGCGGTTGTCCTGAAATTCGATCCGCAAATACTCGTAGGGATTGTGATAGGTGTCGGTCGCCCAGAGGTAGTCGTGCCGCCACAGGGTGCGCCCGTAGGATGTGCGCACGGGGTGGTACACAGGCCGCAGGGTGTCAACGGTGCTGGGCTCGTAGGCGATATACGACCAGACCTCATTGGTGGTTGTGCCTGTGATGCGGTTGAAAACGCGGTCGGGGGGGCCGTAAACGATCCAAGCCGCTTCGGGGGCGTCGCCGGATTTCAACACCCCTTCGCGGAGTCGCTGTTGGCTTTCAAGTGGGAGCGTCGCGAAAAAGGCGGCTTTCTGTCCGATCCGCTTTTCGATCCGCTGTTGCTGGGTGGCACAGCCAGCAAACAGGAGAACACATGCAAGCGCAGAGAAGAACCGTAGTGAGTTTTTCATTTTGTGGACTTCAACGAAGGGGAGCCGCAGGGGCTTCGGTCACGGCCTTCGTATGGTCGGTCGGATTACGTTTGATGCACGACGGCAACGCGCTGTCTAGCAGGCCAGCCGCCCATAGACCAGCTGCGGCGGCGAGAGCGAACAGCAGCACGATGACCAAGTTGCGGGCCGAGTGATCGTCGGCGAAGGGGTCGGTGAGTTCGCGCACGGCCTGGGGTGGTAACACGGCCTCGGTCGTGAAGAGACGCCCTAGCGTCAGCGAGAAACGCAGGCGCCGGTTGATCGCCCATCCGCAGGCGTTGAGGATCGGTGCGATGTCACGCGCTCGCAGTCTGAGCCATCCTAGAATCATCGAAGGGCCGGAGACGATGAGAAAAACGGCGATGATGCCCAAGGCGGTTTTCCAGATTGGCAAGCCCGAGATCGCGCTGACGAGCCCGCCGATGGCCGATCCGATCAGACCGATAGCGATGCCGATGGCGGCGACCGAGGAGGCAAGGGCCGCCCCTTCCATCTTTTTGGGGGCTTCTGCTGGAGCGCCCACGGTCTTGTCAGCCATGGCCACTTTTACGGAGGCGTTCGTGAGGGCAGCCGTCTGCCGCGCCGCAAGCATCTTGTTTACTTGGCTGCTGATCATCGCTGCGATCTTTCGCCAAGGGTCCCAGAACGCCTCACGGATCGAGATGGCGTTGTCGACCATTTTTATGATGGTCGCATCCCAGTCCTTGCCGTCGAGATCATAAAAAATGCCGTTGCGTCCGACCCAAAGGGTTTGTGCGAACCCCGCCGTAAAGGAGGCACAAATTGTGCGGGTCTCCTTGGTGCCGGGGCGCGTGAGCGTACAATATGCGAGGCAGCATTTGCTGGCCGCGGACTGGGCCGAATGTGATCCGACGTCGTCCACATGGAAGCAAAGGCTACAGGCGCGTGTATCCATGTAGAGCGTGCCCACGCGGAAGATCGCAATAGACTTCGGATTGTAAAGGCGCCCCATGTTGACGAAGTTTTCGAGCAGAGTGACGAGGTTCGCGTGATACCGGATCAATTTCTCGACATCCGCGATTTGGGCATTCTCGGATTCGAGCGCCGCATCCTTGGCGATCAGCGCGGTTATCTCTGACTGGACATTGCTGGCAAGAATGGCCTTGAGCCGGTCGACTCCGAGTTCGGCGACTTCTGCGCCCGTCTTGGCCGAAGACCATGACTCGAACGGCGCGAACTTTTCCTTCAGTGACTGCCACTGCGTTGCAGAAAGCGAGTCACAGTCGGCACCCAGCAGCGGCGTGACGGTGTCGTCTCTGAAGGAAGCCATAGCCGCGGCCCAATAGGGATTGAGCCCGACTCGCAACGGCAAATCGCGCTCTGCCTCGATTCTGGAGAGCGGGAACTGGGCGACGGCGGGCAGTCCGTCGGACAAGACCTGGTCCGCCAGAGCGGCGAAGTCCGTGTCGTTGCGGTTGAGGGGCAATGTCGCCCGCGGGTCAAAACCGGCCAATCGGCAACGCGTGAAATAGTCCTCGACTTTCACACGGACGGCAGCGAGCGCAGTTGCTGCTGCAGCGGTCTTGTTGCCGAGCGGCAAGATCGCCGCGTCGGATGCGGCACGTGCGGACCATGCGAGGAAGTTTGCGGCGGCAGTGAAAAAGGCATCGGCTTTGGCCTGGTCGATTCCTGGTTTCCCGCTGCGGTCGATTGAAGGGCCAAAGATGGCGATGATGTCACGGATCACCTGCTGGGTTTCGGTGCTCTGCGCCGTTTCAACTGAAATGATGCCGTCGCCATTGAAACAGGTCTCAGAAAAGATCTTCGTTGTGTCGGTGACATCGGCTAGCGTCACGAAGTCGGCCGATTCTTTGCCAAGGTTGGAGAGTATCCGCTTCGCACTCGCCAGTAGGGCTTTGCCTTCTGGTGTGGTGGTGTTGATCGAGGCCAGTTCCAGCTTTTCGGATCCGGCGAGCAAAGGGTCGAGAGACACGAGTCGGGAGGTGAGCCAAGAGATGGCCTGCAGGATCTCCGGCACGCGGATTCGTCCGTCGGCGTCGCTGTCGAGCAGCGCGATTGTCTTGGCGTCAAAGCGGATGCCTTTCGTCGGACAACTTAGGGCGGCCCACAATTTCTGGTCGAGCGAAGCGAGGTTTGCGATGTCTGCGCCGCTACGGATCTTAGCCTGGTCAAGCCCGCCGGACCTAAAAAAGTGCCACGTATGTGTGGGGCATTTCGCGGTTAGCATGGTTGTCCTCCGTGTGGGGTGGCGAGAAAAGCGCTAGTGAATGGCCAGCATGGCGTCAATGGCGCGTCTGGCCCGCTGAGCAATCGGCGGTGGCACCGTAATGACGGTCTGCTGATCGCGCAGGCTCCAGAGCACTTTCTCGAGGGTGATTTTTTTCATGTTGGGGCAAACCGCCTGCTCAAGCAGCGGAATGAAGATTTTGTCGGGGTTTTCGTGTTGCAGGCGGTGAATAATGCCGGTTTCCGTTCCGATAATGAAGGTTCGTTCCGGGCGTCCAAGCACGTGACGGCACATTCCTCCTGTGGAGAGAACGGCGTCAGCGGCGTCGCGGACGGGTTTCGGGCATTCCGGGTGGACGAGCACGGGCGCGTTGGGGTGGGCCGCACGCGCGGCGCGGATATGGGCTTCGGTCATGCGCGCGTGCGTAGGGCAGAACCCCGGCCAGAGGATAAAGGTGCGTCCGAGTTTTTCGGCAGTGTAGGAGCCCAGATGGCGGTCTGGCACAAAAATGATTTCCTGTTCGGGCGGAAACGTTTGGGCCACGGCGATGGCGTTGGCCGAGGTGACGCAACAGTCGCTTTCCGCTTTGATTTCCGCCGTGCTGTTGACGTAGCAAAGGACCTTTGCCTGCGGGTGCTTAGCTTTAAGTTCGCGGAGTTGGTCCCCGGTGATCATGTCGGCCATCGGGCAGCCCGCATCTGCGGCGGGCAGCAAGACCGTCTTGCCGGGGTTGAGAATGGCTGTCGTTTCGGCCATGAAGTGAACCCCGCAAAATACAATCACGTCGGATTGGATGTCGGTGGCCTTGCGGGCGAGCTCCAGCGAATCGCCGGTAAAGTCGGCAATATCTTGCACCTCGCCGAGTTGGTAGTTATGGGCCAAAATCACGGCATTGTGCATTTTTTTAAGGTGCTGGATCTCTTCGTGCAAGGTCATGTCCGCTTCATTCCTGTGGTTAGATTTCATCTTCAGAATAGCATAGGTCTCGGTTAAACGGAAATGGGAAATCGCATACGTCTGCGCTTGCGGAATGCGACGGTTTGAGCGTATACTTACGCTTTAATTTTTGGAGCGACTATGCAAAGAATTCTTTTGGTTCTGGTTTTGTTTGTTTGGGGGGGATTGGCACTTGGTGTGCGGGCGCAGTCTTCACGGCAGCCTCCGCTTATTTCGGTTGTCAAGAAAGGTGCGGAAAAGAACTCTGTTTCGTTGGCAGGGCTCAAGGCTGCTGGCCCCAACGGGCAGCTTTTTATCAGGACGCTAGCCCGCGACTTGGAGCTTTCCGGCTGGTTCAAAGTGGCGGCTTCAGGTGCCGTCAGCGTGAACGGGACAGTTGCCGAAGCAGGTGCCGGCATTCAAAGCGGTTGCCGGGTTTCTTGGCCCGGCAAGGCGTTCAACTGGAACAAGGTTTCAATGGGGCAGGCCGAGGTGCGTCGACAGGCGCACCAGTTGTCGGACGAGATGGTGAGGCTGATCGCCGGTGAGACCGGCATGGCCCAATCGCGCATCGTGCTCGTTAACCGTCGCGGACGCAACAATGCGGACCTTTACATGTGCGATGCGGACGGCCAGGGGATGATGCAGATCACGCACGACAATGTGGCTGTGGTCGGCCCCCGCTGGGCACCTAACGGGCGCGACATCTACTATACCAGTTTCTTGAAAGGGTATCCGGCGGTCTATCGCATGACGGCTGGGGGTGGCGAGCGCAAGGCGCTCGCCTCTTTCCGCGGGTTGAACACCGGCGCGGCTATTTCGCCTGACGGTTCTAAAGCGGCCCTCATCCTGTCTTATCAAGGCAATCCGGAGCTGTATGTGTTGGGGTTGGCTTCCGGGCAGCTGACTCGGTTGACCCAGACGAGTTACGGGGCGGAGGCAAGCCCGTGCTGGTCTCCGGACGGTCGCAAAATCGTTTATGTGAGTGATATTACCAAAGCGCCGCAGCTCTACATTGTGGATGTGGGCACGCGGCAGTCGCGTCGGCTGACATACAAGGGGTCTGAGAATGTGAACCCTGACTGGAGTGCCAAGTGGAAAATCACCTATGCGACCAAGCGTGGTGGCGGGTACCAGATCGCCGTCGTGGATCCCCGTGCGGACGAAAGCTCTTGCGAGCTTGTGACGCCGTCAGGCGATTATGAACATCCATCTTGGGCGCCAGACGGGCGGCACATCGTCTGTTCTAGCCGTTCTTCGCTCTACATTCTTGACACTCTGGGGGATCCTGCGGTACGTTTAATCAACCTTGCCGGAAACTGGATGTCCCCGGATTGGTCTGATCGTTAAACGGTTCATGAGGAGTTCATACATGCATATTCGTTCTGTCGTCGTTGTCAACGTTGCGCTGATGGGCGCGTTGGTTTTCACCGATACCGGTTGCCGCACCAAGGCGGGCGGTTGGCGCTGGCCTTGGCAGAAGGACAAATCCGAGTTGGCGGGCGGCGGTTTGGGTGATCCGACTTTGTTGGAAAACACCGATCTTGCGAAGGTGACCGACGAGAGCGGCAACTTGGTCAGCGGTTCACGGTTTGAAGATACGTTGCAGGCGGTTCAGGGCGCAAAATTTGCTCCAGTCTACTTCGCGTTCGACAGTTATGCGTTGCCTCCTTCCGAGATATCGAAGGTCGAGCAGGTCGCGCAGCACTTGCAGCAGAACGCCTCACACGTTCTGGTCGTGGAAGGTCATTGCGACGAGCGTGGCAGCAACGAATACAATCTTTCGCTGGGAGAGAACCGGGCTCTGTCAGTCCGGTCGCATCTCGTCAATCTCGGCATATCGGCAGATCGCATCCAGACCCGCAGCTATGGCGAGGAGAAACCCGCCGTTGCCGGTTCGGGCGAGGAAGCATGGCGCCTGAACCGTCGCGGCGAGTTCGCACTGTTCCAGAAATAAGCGGGTGGGGTCGGGAGCTTCCAGGTTATGGCATATTTTCCTAGTGTGGCGTTCCTGACCGGCTCAGTGGGCACGGGCGAGTGGATCGTTTTGTTTGTGGTTGTCCTGATTGTGGTTGGCCCCAAACGTTTGCCGGAGATCGCCCGTAAGATCGGCCGTACGATGGAGATGTTCCGTCGTGCGGCTGATGAGTTTAAAGATCAGCTGATGACCATGGACCAGGAGCCTCCCGCCGCTTTGCCGCAGCCTGGTCCAGCTGATCCGTCTCAGACGCCCAACTCGGAAGAATCTTCGGTCACGACCGACTCATACGACAATCTCTATCCGGATACGGCGGACTATCCCGGAAACGAGGGGCAAGTGGAAAACTGGTCTTCAGATCAGTCGCCAGATGTTGCTGCGGCTGAATTTCAGGCTACGAGCGAAGGTGCTGAAAAGCCACCGGAGGGCGGCGCATGAAATTCGGCCGGTTTTCAATAAAGCCAAAGGCCGGAAAATCGGGGGACGATTACGATGATCCGCCGCGGCCCTTCATGGAGCACTTGATCGACCTCCGGGACTGTGTTATCCACTGTGCGGTCTTTTGGGTCATCTGCGAGATCGCTGTTTTGCCTTTTGCGCCGCGGATCACGCAGTGGCTTTTGGCTCCCGCAGAGCAATCTCGGGGCATGATTCAGGGACTGACCTGGACCGCAGGGTTTGACATTCTCATGAAAATCATGCTGTGGGGGGGGACCGCATTGAGCCTTCCCTTTCTTCTGTTTTTCGTCATGCGTTTTATTTTTCCGGGTCTCAAGCGTAGCGAACGGACCATTATCGTCTTTTGCCTGTTCACCTCTACATTCCTGTTCGGCGGAGGGGTGTGGATGGCTTATTCGGCCACTTTGGATATCGCGTTTCGTGTCTTGCAGCAGGTGAACGCCTGGATGGGCGTTAAAGTCGAGATCCTGACGTTGGACAAGCACGTCGAGATCGTGATCAAAACAATCATCGCATTCGGCTTGGCGTTCCAATTGCCGCTGATGTTACTCGTATTGGGCTGGATCGGTGTTGTACCGTCCGAGGCTTTGCGTTCGCGACGTCGTATGGCGATTGTCATTATATTTGTCATTGCGATGGTTTTGACGCCACCTGACCCGGTTTCGCAGATCGTCATGGCGGTGCCGATGTGCATTCTATATGAGGTATGCATCTGGATCATCCGGCTACGCGAAATCACGAGAGGCAAGAGTCACGATGAGCCTGCGTCGGCTGAGGGCGCAGCGTGAAACGGAGGTTAGCGATGACACGTACGGCAACACTCACACGCACGACACGCGAGACGGATATTGCAGTGACGTTGAATCTTGATGGCTCCGGTGTTTGCCGAGTCGCTACGGGCATTGGTTTTCTTGACCACATGCTGGAGCTTTTCTCCCGCCACGCTTTGATTGATCTCGAGATTAAGGCGTCTGGGGATATCGACGTAGACTACCATCACACCGTAGAAGATGTGGGGCTGGTGATCGGTTCGTGCATAAACACCGCGCTGGGTGACCGGCGGGGTATTCGCCGCTACGGATTCTTCCAGTTGCCGATGGACGAGGCGCTTTGCGATGTGGCGCTCGATTTGGGGGGGCGTCCGTTCCTGGTTTTCGCGAGTGCCATGAAGCACATGCAGGTGCGCGATTTCGAGGTGAAGTTGCTGGAAGAGTTCTTCCGTGCGCTGACGGTTGAGGGACGCATGAATCTGCACCTTCGCCAGGTTTACGGGGACGAGGCTCATCATGTCTGCGAGGCCATGTTCAAAGGGTTCGCGCGCGCGTTGCGGATGGCCGTTGAGCTGGACTCGCGTGAAACCGGTATCCCTTCCAGCAAGGGGACCATTTGATTTTCAGGGACATGGTTTTTCCGTGTCCGAGAGGGTTCTCATGATCATTTTACCGGCGATTGACTTGAAGGATGGCAAGTGTGTCCGATTGCGGCAGGGTAGGGCCGAAGAGGTCACCGTGTACTCGGATGACCCCGTAGCCCAGGCGCTAACATGGTTGGAGCAAGGTGCGGAGCAATTGCATGTGGTCGATCTCGACGGCGCGTTCCAAGGGGAGCCCCGTCACGCTGAGGTCATCGCGAAAATCGTTAAAGCGATTGGAATCCCCGTTGAGGTGGGCGGCGGCCTTCGTACCGACGCGCAGATCGAACGCTTGTTGCAGGCGGGCGTTGCGCGTGCCATTATCGGCACACGTGCGCTGGAAAGCCGCGATGCGCTGGCTGCGTTGGTGCGACGTTTCGGTGACGCTCTTGCCGTAGGCATTGACGCCCGCGACGGTTTTGTGCAGGTCAAGGGTTGGGTCGAGACCACGGGAATCCGCGCCACGGAGCTCGCTAAACAGGTCGAGTCCATTGGTGTGAAGACGATCATTTATACGGATACTGCGACGGACGGCATGTTGGGCGGCCCCAATCTTGTGGCGTTGCGCCAAATGTGCTGGACAGTCGGTTGCCGCATCATCGCTTCTGGCGGTGTGAGTGCTCCGGAACACGTGGTCGCGCTGAAGGCGCTCCAGTGCTCGAACCTGTATGGCGCGATTGTAGGCAAGGCTCTCTATGACGGAAAAACGACTCTGGCGGCGATGCGTAACGCGAGTGCTTAGGATTTTATGTTAAAAAATGTTCAGGTTACGGTTCTGAAAAATGGGGCAACGGTTGTCTCGTCGCCTGATGCGGATGCGGAAAGTGTCTCGGTCGGAATTTGGGTAGGAGTTGGCGGGCGGCACGAGAAACCGTCCCAACTCGGTGCGAGTCATTTCCTCGAGCACATGCTTTTCAAAGGCACGCCGACTCGCTCGTCGCTGGCGATTTCGCAGGCGATCGAAGGCCGTGGCGGCTATCTCAATGCATTCACGCAAGAAGAGAGCACCTGCTATTATGCGCGGCTGCCGTTTGAGTTTCTGCCCCAAGCGTTCGATGTCTTGTCGGACATGTATCTGAACGCATCGATAAAAGAGGACGACTTCAACCGGGAACGGGATGTGATCTTGGAAGAGATCAAGATGTATCAGGATCTGCCGCAGCACGTTGTGCAGGAGAAGTTGCAAGAGGTGATGTTTAAGGGCCATGCACTGGGTATGCCCCTCTCAGGTGACGAAGCTTCGTTGCGGAAAATGGATCGGTCGGCGTTGCTCAATTATAAGGCGCGGGCATATGCGCCTGGGTCGACGGTGTTTGCTTTCGCGGGGCGTTTAGAACATGCAACCTGTGTGGAGTGCGTTGAGAAGGCGGTAGGAGGTTTGCGCAAGGCACCTGGCCTTGCCTTCAAGAACGTTGACATCACTGTTCCTCAGGACCGGTTTGTGTTGACAAAGAAAGAGATAGCGCAGGTTCACGCGGTGGTTGGCTTCCGCACCTTCGGCAGGCATGATGATCGGCGGTATGCCTTGCGGGTGCTAAACGGATTGCTTGGCGAAAACATGAGTTCGCGGCTTTTTCAAAGTGTGCGCGAGCGTCGCGGACTGTGCTACTCGATTCAGTCGAGTTATCAGTTGTTTGAGGAGACCGGCGTGTTTGCGATCAGTGGCGGATATGATTGCCAAAGGGCGCTTGCGGCGCTGAAGCTGACGGCCAAAGAGATCCGGCGCGTGGTTGATACAAAAGTAGGTGCACGTGAACTTAAGCGCACAAAAGATTATCTCCTCGGTATTTTCCGGTTAGGTTTGGAAGGCACTGGAAACCAGATGATGTTTCTCGGCGAATCGCTGTTGAACTACGGACGGGTGGTGCGGCCGGAGGAAACGATCGAGGGGGTGCAGTCGGTAACGTCCGAAGACGTGCGCCGCGTGGCCGAAGACGTGTTTGAACCGTCACGCCTGACTCTCTCTCTGGTGGTGCCCAATACGCAACCTGAGCGCGTCGAAGATTGGCAAGACAGTCTTTCCGCGATCATGTGAGGCCCTGATGGTCGCGGGGCATCGCGAAGACGTGGCTCGCCAAGCAGATATCCTTTTTTGCGACAAATGTGCGCGGTTTGTGTCTGCGCTTCTAGAAAGACCTTCCGCAGGTGGCTCACACGGGAGAAGCCGTATTATTGCGCCATCAGAGCGAGGCCCCTTTGCCTGCTTGAACAGACCCGGAAGGGTTCCGTCTTAATCGTTGACCCTTGCTCGTGACCGAACGGGGCGACTCGCAGTCGAACTGATATTGAATCCGGTTCCCCGACATGTGCAAAAGCACATTATTCGTTTTTGGGTGAGAAGACCGACAACCGGTTTCCATTTGCAGTCGAGTCCCGCTATGCCTGAAAGGCTTAGATAGGATCCATAACAGCTTCATGCTGTTCTGAACCCGATATTTTTTGAATGTTAGAACATAACGGAGTTCGCAAAATCGTAGTGTGAAGTTCGCGTTTTAACCGGTTGGCATACGCTTAGGAACTGAATATAGTTGTCACGTCAAAGGAGCATTCAATGAGCACAGTTGACTTGACGTGTGGTGAACACCCTGAATTCGAAACGCGTTACGAATGGCTTCGGCCAGGACAACTGAAGAAGCGTCAGGCCGAGTGCCCGCTGGTTCTTTTCCCGTTGGGACCTTTGGAGTATCACGGGCCCCACATGCCTTTGGGCACAGACCCGATTAACGCAACTTTCGTCGCTCACGAATGTTGCAGGCGGCTGGGAAAGGGTGTCGTGCTGCCCACGATGTTCGTCGGTACTGAGCGCGAGCGCGACCCGGATATGGCGGAGTCGCTTGGCTTCAAACGCGACGATTATGTGGTTGGCATGGATTTTCCCTCGCGTCAGTGGAACAGTCACTACCTTCCAGAAGAAGTTTTTGCGTCGGTTGTGGCGGCTGAGGCCCGTTGCCTCATCAGCCAAGGGTATGCCTATATTTTCATTGTTAACGGCCACGGTGCCTTTAACCATAACGCGGTGCTGAAACGTCTGTGCATCGAGTTGAGCAACACCACGCCGGCAAAAGTTGATTTCGCGATCGCGTTTCCTGATGCGGCGGCTGCCGCGGGGGCGATAGGACATGCCGACATCGCTGAGACATCGCTCATCATGAACTACCGCGAAAACGCGATTGACCTAAGTACATTGCCGTCGAAGGAAGTGCCTTTGAAGTATGCAGATTTTTCAATAGTCAACGGAGAAGGTTTCATCGCCTCAAAGCCTGATCGTCTCGTGCCGGAAGAGTTCGACCCCCGTGATGCTGATGCCCGGATCGGGAAGTTGCATTTCGAGACGACCGTATCGGAGGTTCTTGGCAAGATTGAGCGACTGGTGTCGGGGAAGGGCAATCACGCTAAAGTGTATTAGTCAGCGCTTGCAGTGCGTGGAGCGTGTGCGTGCTGATGGGGGCGCGCGACCGGCAGAGCGGCAGGGTCAGTATGGATTGTGAAAGGACGCGTGTCATGTCAGGCAGTGAATTAGCAGTGCATGGCGGAACCCCAGTGCGGATGAGGCCGTTGCCTCAGGAGTGGTGCGGGGCGCACTATATGGACGAGTTGGAATGCGATGCGGCTGTGCGCGTTTGCAGGTCCAAAACCCTGTTTCGTTACTACGGGCTGAACCTTCAGAACGAGGTTTCTCAACTTGAGCGAGAGTTCGCAGATTACATAGGTGTCCGATATGGGCTAGCCGTCAGCAGCGGCACGGCTGCGTTACAGGTGGCGGTCGGCGCGCTGGGCATCGGTCCAGGTGACGAGGTGTTGGTTCCTGGTTATTTCTGGGTGTCCACTGTCGGCGCGGTTGTCCGGAGCGGAGCCATTCCCGTTCTGGTCGACTGCGACAACACGTTCGACATGGACCCGCAGGATGCGGCCAGAAAAATCACCCCGCGCACCAAGGCCATTTTGGTCGTCCATATGGGCGGCGTGATTGGGAGAATCACCGAGATCGTCGAGTTGGCCCGATCGCGCAAGCTCAAAGTGATCGAAGACTGTGCCCAGGCTGTGGGCGCCAGCCAGAAGGGCGTTAAGGCCGGCGCGTTCGGCGATTTGTCCATTTTTTCGTTCCAGATGAACAAGCACATGACCTCCGGCGAGGGTGGTATGGTGGTGACGAACGACGAAAGCCTGTACCGTCGCGCCTTTGCCATTCATGACCTTGGTTATCCTCGCAATGACGTTGGGCGGTTGGTGATGGATGACCCGGATATGCAACTCTGGGGCATTGGTTGCCGCATGAGCGAGCTGACGGGGGCGGTTGCCCGTGTCCAGCTCGCGAAGCTAAATCATATTACCGGAGCGATGCGTTCGGCTAAACTCGAAATCAAGAGGGCGCTTGCGAGCGTGTTGACTTTCCGCGAGGTGCCCGATCCGGACGGGGACGCAGGTTCTTTTCTGATGACAGTCTTCCCTAAGCGTGAGCAGTCGTTAAGGTTCACCGAGGCCTTGCGTGCGGAGGGCGTCTTAGCCGACAAAGGGGGGATGTATCCGGTTCACATGGACGATTGGGGACTGCACATCTATTACAACGTGGCAAGTTTGGTCAACAAGCGTGGCATTTCCGCCGTATCGCCGTGGCAAATGTCCGAGAATCGCGCTTCGGCTGAAGTTTCTTATGCCAAAGGGACGTGCCCTCACTTGGATGATCTGATCAGTCGGACGATGATATTTTGTGTCGCCTCAACCTTGACGGCCGCGGATGTCCATGACATTGTCACCGCATACAAAAAGGTTGCCGCTGTGGTTTGCGGCTAAGATGGGTGGCGTGTATGCGTTTTATTATGTTGGGAGGAGACGTTTTCCCGCAACGGTCTTCGGACGCTTCAGGGTGTGTCCCTGCCGTATGCGCGGTTTGAGGGCGTTTTCGTTACAAAAGGAGTATGTCGGATGACGGGCGTCACACTGGACTACGTAACCATCGCGATCTATTTCGCCGCGCTGCTCGTTGTGGGCTTCCTGACAGGTCGCGGAAAACGCACGAGTTCCGACAGTTACTTTCTTTCGAAAGGGACGCTGCCCTGGTGGGCGATCGGTGCCGCCTATGTTGCGACGGGGATGAACACCGAACAGCTTATTGGCCAAAACGGCGTCGGCTATCAGAACGGGTTGGTGATGGTGAACTGGAATTTGATCGCGCCTGCGGTATATGGGACGCTGATCTACTTCTTTTATCCAGTTTATCTCCGTAACGGCATCCGCACAATGCCGGAATATCTCGGGAAGAGGTTCAATAGCGCGAGTCAGAATATTTTCGCCGTATTTCTCATTATCAGCTATGTGCTGATGAATCTGGCGGTGGTTTTCTATGGTGGCGCGATGCTGCTCTCTGAAGTTTTCCCGCTTGTTCCTGGCACTCCCTCCGCCAATCTCTGGCTGTGGTTGGCGGTTCTCGCTGCGGTCTCAGGGATTTGCACCATGTACGGTGGCGAGTCGTCAATGGTTTATGGCGCATTCTTTCAGTTTCTGCTTATTTTCTTGGCAGGGGGCGCGTTATTCTGGCTTGCCTATTCTCAATTGCCGGGAGGTTTTGAATCCCTCTGGAAGGTTCCCGATCCAGGATTCATGAAGCTGATTCATCCAGCCAATGCGAATCCTATCCCTTGGCATGCGATTCTGCTGACAATGTTTGGGCTGCACCTCTATTATTCGTGCATCAATCAGTCGCTGGTGCAGCGCGGCTTTGGAGCCAGGACCGAGTGGGATGCCCGCTTGGCAATCGTGTTTGCAGGCGCGTTTGTGCTTCTGCGTCCAATGGTTGAGATTTTTCCGGGCATGATCGCCCGTGCGATCTATGAGGTTAGCCCCGACAGCGTTATGGGACGGGCCTTTGATTTCGGGTTGCGCAGTAACCCATCCGGGTATCTGCCGGACCGGGTGTTGCCAAGATTGATCGCTGTGTTGGTGCCACGAGGTTTGCAGGGATTGATGGTGGTTGGCATCTTGGCTGGCGTGATGTCGACGATTTCGGCGTTGCTGAGCTCCATTTCGACGCTGTTCACGTACGATGTTTACAAGAAGTGGATCAATCCGCGCGCCGCCGACAAGCGGCTAGTGACGATCGGTTCGGTCACCACGCTGGTGCTCATGGTTTTTAGCATCGGCTATGCGCCTCTGATCCAGCGTATGGGCGGCATCTTTGTCTATTTTCAGACGGCGGCGAGTTACTTTGCTGTGCCGATCGCGTCAGTGTTCCTGATGGGGATGTTCTGGAAGAGGACAACACCGGCAGCGGCGCTGACCGCTCTTGTTGCAGGCATTCCATTCGGCATGCTGATGGATTGGTTTATCATGGAGGGCAAGCCCCTTGTTGTCGGAGGTCTTGTCCTCATTCCACAGCTCTTTCCACCCGGCTTTGTGGAGGCATGTAACACGAAAAATGTGTTTGTGTGCTCGGGATTCAATCAGTTTTTCTTGATGCTTATGATGATTGTGGTCAGCCTCTTCACCCAAACTAGGCCGGAAAAAGAAATCCGCCCATTGATGTGGAGCATTGACAAATTTTTCCTGCCGAAAGGCGAGCCGAGTAGAAGCTTGTTCCAGAGCGTCGGATTCTGGTTTGTGTTGCTCACGCTTATCTACGTTGTGGTTTATATGATTTGGCACTAACTGCGCTAGTTGCCGAATCGGTGTCGAGTGACAGATAAACAAACGGATACTATGGTCATGAAGTGCGGATATGTTTTGCCAGTCACGTTTGTTCTCGGAATAGCAGGTGCATTGGTAGCACAGGGTGAAAGTTGGCATTCGGACACCAATGCATGGGGTGGCGGACTGGCGAAGTTAGGTGTTGTGAATCCAGCCATGAGGTCACCAATGCAAGAGGTGATCTCGTTGCGAGGAGAGTGGGATTTTGCCGTTGATCCACACACGAATGGTCTCGCTTCGGGGTGGATGCGGCCAGGAATGGAGTGGCCTGGTCAACGGACGATTCAGGTTCCTGGATGCTGGGAAGCGCAGGGCGTAGGTGAACCGGGGATCAGCCAACCATGGGACATGAACGATCGTGGCCCGTATCCGCTGCGGCACGTGTATATGGGTTCGGCGTGGTACCGCCAAACGTTCTTAGTCCCGGCTTCGTGGCGGGGCAAACGCATCTGGCTGAAAATCGGCGGTGTGCGCGCTCAGGGTTGGTTCTGGGTGAACGGCAAGCCGGTTGCCCAGGATTACTCCTACTGCGCAATCAACAAATACGATATCACCGACTGCGTCACGCCGGGAAGAGATGCCGCTGTTGTTGTATTGGCGCGTAACGATATGCCAAGTCGGAAGGGGAGCACCAGCTGGAGGCACCGTGCGGGAGGATTGTATCGCGACGTTGAGATAGAGGCGACGCCGGATACGAGGATCGATAATGTTTGGGTGGAGGGGGACTTCGACAAGCGTGAGGCCGTGGTCCATGCGACGGTGGCGTATGCCATACAGAAGTTGGAGAATCCGGTGCTGAGAGTGAAGATACTCTCGGCAATCGACCGTCGACAATCGGCCGCCGGCAATGTGGCGTTTTCGTTTGTAGCCGCTAAAAAGAGTGTCGATGTTGACTGCCGGTTCAGACTTGATCCGTTCCATGCGTGGTCGCCGGAACATCCCAATCTTTACGTGGCGGAGATCACGCTCTGCGAAGGCGAGACGCCGGTCCACGGTTGGTGCGAAAGGTTCGGTGTGCGGAAACTCGAAGTCCGCGGGGACCGGTTCTTCTTGAACGATAAGCCTTTCTTTATGCGGGGCTACGGTGACGACCACATCTACCCCCTAACGCTGGTTTCGCCCGTGTCTAGGGAGGAACACCTCAAACATCTCAGGATCGCGCATGACACAGGATTCAATTACGTTCGCTTGCACACGCACTGTGAGCTCCCCGAATTTTACGAGGCCGCCGATGAGGTCGGTATTCTCGTACAGGCCGAGCTGCCTTATAACCATGCTGTTCCTGGAGAAAAGTTTCCATCCGATCCGAAAAGCGACCTGACGGAACTGATCACCCATTATCAGCGTTACGTGTCGCTGGCCACATGCTGCATGGGTAACGAAGGCGGCTTTCCATCGCCGCTGGACAAAGAATTGTATGCGTTGTCGAAAACACTCAACCCGCGTTTGCTCGTGCTACATCACGATGGGGGCAGAAACACCCGTGCAAACTCAGATTTTAAAACAGGACCGACGACTCCATGGGTCCCGGGAAGTTTCACCAGCGAGGTCCCGTTTGTGGCTCATGAATATCTCAACTTGTCGGTCAAGGCCGATCCGCGCATGGATGCCCTTTTCACGGGACTCTATCTTCCCTCTCTTACCTCGCTTGGTTTGGAAAAGGCTGGCATGGAAAAGGTCCGTGCCGGATTACCCCGGCACATGTCCGACTTAGACAGCGCACCCCGCGACTTGAATAGCTTTGAGGCAGAGCTGAAACGCCTTCATCTGAGCCGCATCTGGGGCGACGCGTGTGTCGACGCCGGACATGCGCTCCAGCGCAGTTATCAGAAACAGGGCGTCGAAGCTGCTCGGCTTGATCCGGCATGCGATGGTTACAGCTTCTGGACGATTGTTGATGTCCTCTATCAGGCGCAGGGGATTTATAACGTTTTCTGGGGACCGAAATCCTGCGGAGCGACGCCGGAATATTTCCGGATGTTCAACGGGCCGACCGCGATTCTAAAACATGCGGATGGTCATACGCCTGTGGCTGTCGTTGGGCAAGCGGTGACAAATGCTTTGTGGGTATCACATTTTGGCGAGGAGGATCTGAAGAAGACGCGACTCGTTTGGAATTTGCGAGCCGACAAAGTCGCGTTGGCCTCGGGTAGCCTCGAGACCGCTGATGTCGTTGTTGGCGATGTCCGCAAACTCGGCGTTTGTACTTTTACCGTTCCTCCGTTATCAAAACCAGTTCACGCTGTACTGGAAGCCGAGTTGATCACGCCTAAATGCGTGACAGGCTCTTCGCCGACCTCGAACGACATGGGAAGCGTTACCCCACGTGTTTTCAACACATGGGACTTCTGGTTATTTCCAAAACGCGAGGCAAAAGACGGCAAAGGGATGGCGGCTACCCCGACGCTTTTTTCAGTGTTGGTGGGACGCTTCCCTTGTTTGGCCCGCTCCGGCACTTCGGAAGGCGATGCCGCAAGTCTCCTGATCGCGTCTGAGGGCGATCCCGAAGCCCTGCCTGCTCTTAGGGCTGGACGGAAGGTCGTGCTGCTTGACCGTTGCTGGGCACCTGACAATGCGCAACTCGGCTGGTGGTTGCTTGGCAATCAGACCGGCACAGCTATGGAACATCATCCCGTGTTCGGAAACTTTCCTCATGATGGTGTTCTCTCGCCGCTTTGGTCTCGCGTGGTCAAGCGACCAGAGTTGCTTCAGCCAGACGATGGTTATTGCGGTGCTGAGCCGTTGATGGTTGGCGACGGAATACATGGATATTCGCTCTACCTGTGTCAAGCCAAGGTCGGTACGGGAAGACTGCTTCGCGCTTGCGGGTTGGACGTGTTGACCGATACGCCTGAGGGAACAAACCTGTTGGATGAGCTGCTCGGATATGCGTGTTCAGACACGTTTGCTCCAAAAACGAGATTGGATGAAGAAAGGCTTGCTGAACGATGGAGGAAGTGTCGGCAGATCTTTGATGGCCTAAACGGTTGGGCACGTACATTGAATTCCGATGACGCCCGTTCGGGACGACATTTCTTTGGCATCGCAAAAAGCCGCCACCTGAGCCTTCCCAAAGGAAGCATCAAAAAACTGGAATGGGAGACCATGCCGGTGCCGCCGAATGAGGTTGGGGAGCGTGTCACATTCAGGTGGCTTCATGTGACGAGCGTAAGCGAATGGGGAACCAAGATTTCAGAACCTGTTTCTGTTGCCGTGAACGGCAAGACTCTGCTGACTTTCACCGCAGGTATTTTCAACAAGGCGTGGTCTGTGCGCGAAGGGAATACGGTGCTGAAGTTTCAAGGACTTGATTTTGCGCAAAGTTCGGCGACTGGCGTCATGGAATTGACCGTACCAAGGGCGTATGTGCAGCCGGGGAGCCCATGTGTCATCGAACTGACCGCGATAAATCCAACCGGTGGTCAGTTGATGACGGGTGTTATCGAAATTAATGCTTCCTCCTTCTGTGCTCCAAACGGCTGGCTCAGGACGGTCTCTTCGGGGGACTCTGGCCATCAGAAGCTCCCTGTGGGCGTCTGCCAGATCGATGTGGCACGGGCAATGAAAGGCAAGAACGAATTGGTCTGGGAAACACAACGGGTCTCCGCGGACGCCACGTCGAAAAAGGAGGTTGCGATTGTCTGGCGTGGCGGGATGGGTTTCTTTACGCAACCGCAGGGGAGTTTCACGCTTTATGTGAACGATGAGAAGATACTCGAAATTCCGGCGATCAGCGAAAAGGACGCGGTTTGGTTCAGTGAGGACAAAACTGCCAGTCTGAAATACGTGCGTGACACCCAGACTGCGGAATACGGAGTTTTGACACTGACCCTGCCATCAGCGAAAGTAACTCCGGAAAAATCACTGTGCCTAAAGGTCGTCGGCAGCGAGTCTAACAGTCTCCGCTGGTTCGGCGTTTTTCAGGTAAGGTAGGGAACGGCCATAACCTTCTGTTACCAATGAAAGCGGATCGAATGAAACGTATAACAATCATAGTTACGCTGGCTGTTCTATTTGGGGGCATGGGGTGTGTCGGTTTCCCTAGGACGCCACGGCCGCGAAATCTGAACATTGTGTTTATCGGAGACAGCATCACGTCAGGTTATCTGATGAAATTTCCGGAACGGGACGCACCGCCCGTTTATGCTGCGGCGTGGCTGAAGGGACAGCTTGGTGTCACTAATGTCCTGTTTCGAAATTGCGGAAAACCTGCCTATCGGACTGACCAATTTCTGCCTGATCAGGTGAACAGCGCGTGGGGTGGGGTTAAACAGGCGGGCGAATCGTACCGGAATGTACCGGGAACATTGATCTTTTCTGTCATGCTGGGGGCGAACGATTCGGCGGGGAACGGCGACACGGAAAGACACTCGCCTGCGCGTTTCAAAGCGGATATGAAAAGGCTCGTTGAGGCGCTAAGAGGCTCATTCCCGGAATCCGTTGTCGTGATCCACCATCCAACCGGATACACAAAAGCGCCGGGTACCAATCCCGAATATTTGGCGCGCTACAAGCAGGCAATCAATTCGCTTGTTGGTGAGGTGGCGGGGGCTCATTCGGGGCGAGTCTTTCTTGGAGACGTGAGCGCATGGGCATTTTTTGACGCGAATATGGAGACTCATTGGTTTAAGGAAACGCGTTGCGGCGTGCCCTACTATGTCCACCCGAACGAGCTGGGAGCCGGTGTTATCGGAGGTTTATGGGGCAAAGCCATCTTGCAGGCCGTTAACCAATCTTCACCCAATCCTGCAAAGCCAGTAAGCAATGCACGAGATTAAGGTATGCCGTTAGGCGATTGTTGAAAGTCTCAATAGAGTGTATTCTTCAAGTATGAGGGAATAGTGATGATAGCGACCTGTTCGAAAATGACTTTCGTGCTGACGGTGTTCGCTGCTGGAATTTCAGCTGGGAATGCGACGACGAATGTGACCAATCACAGCCGGCTCACGCCGTTGCCACTGGGAGCTGTTACCGCGCAGGGCTGGCTGAAGACACAGCTTGCACGCAATATGGCGGGCATGGGAGGGCACCTCGACGAGCTGGAGCCCGAGATGATCGCCAAGCCTTATGTTGACAGGAGCCACAAATCAAAGGTCAGCCCCGGCTGGAGCGGCGAGATTTCTGGTACCTACTGGACGGGGCTGGTGCAGTTGGCGTTCACGCTGAACGATGAGGAGCTGAAAGCCAAGGCCGGGAAGTGGGTTCACGCGACGTTGGCGCTGCAGGAGGAGGACGGGTATCTCGGAAGCTACCGAAAGACGGACAACCGGATGGAAGACTATAGCGCGTGGTCCGCGAACTGGTGCTATCGCGCGCTTCTTTCATGGCACGACGCGACCGGCGAAGAGGCGGTGCTGGACGCGGTTCATCGTGGCTTACTGTGGTTTGTCATAAACTGGGCTGGCGATCGGAAGACCGACTATGCAGGGCCGACTCTCATGGAATCGATGATGCTCGTCTACCTGAGAACCGGAGATCAACGGCTTTACATGTGGTGTCTCGACTACATTGCGTGGCTAGACAAGCACGACAAGTTCAGGCACGGAATGGCGTCTTTACAACGGCCTGAGCTACAGTTCAACGAGGACCATGTGGTGGCTTTCGGCGAGAACGTCAAGCATCCGGCTCTCTTGTACATGGCAGACGGACAACCAGAACACCTTTCGGCCACGCGCAACGGCATCAAGCAGGTCATGGACAAATGCTGGCAAGTCACAGGGGCCCCCGCATCCAACTTTGAATACCTTGCGCCACCTTCCGCGATTCATGAGACCGAGTACTGTAATTTCGCCACTTACTTAAACACCTTCTCGTGGATGACCCGTATTACCGGTGAGACCGCTTACGGTGACCTGATGGAGCGTATCCTTTTCAATGGCGCGCAGGGTGCGCGCAAGAAGGATGACCGGGCTATCGCTTACAATTCTGCTCCCAACCAGTTTTCGGCCACCATGAGCTCATGCCAATTTGGGAACGGTGGCTCGTTCGGTGTCTACGCGCCGAATTTCAATGTCGCCTGTTGCCCTGCGCAGTCAGTCCGCATTTATCCGGAGTATATCCGTTCGATGTTTATGCGTGACCGGGAGGGGCGCTTGTACCTGCCTGCCTATGGTCCATGTGCGGCGAGGTTTACCTCTCATGACGGCGCTCAAATTGTCATAAGCGAAGAAACACTCTATCCCTTTGACGAAACTGTCACATTGCGAGTCAAGGCCTCTGCGCCGTGGAGGGGTAAGATGATGCTTAAGTTGCCGGGGTGGTGCAAGAGTTACCGTGTGACCTTAAATGGTGCAGCGGTTGCAACGTCACCCGCCGACGGCTGGCTGGCAATCGAAGGGACGTGGCGAGACGACACTCTTGCCGCCTTTTTCGCGATGGAGCCGCAGGCGGTGGAGGTTGCCGACGTATATTTTCAGAAGGAGCCTCTGCGTGCAATCGAATGCGGTCCGTTGCTGTTCGCACTGAAATGCAATGAGAATTGGACTGCGATTCCCGGAACACCGCTCACACCTTTGCCGAAGGACTGGTCGTGGTTCAACGTCACCTGCGGCGGGGAGCCCGATTTCTTTTCGGTTAGACTCGGCGATTTGAAGGGCGGAGGCTCAATTGAAAAAAAACGGAGTGTCTCGTCCTATCCTTGGGAAGACAGCCCTTTGAAATTGCTGGTGCCGATGGTCCGTTCGCAGGAACATGCCTATCCGTGTCATTTCAAGTCGCACAAGCACACATTGCTTCCTTACGGCAACCCTGTTGTGCCCGACAAGGACGCGAAAGCCGAGAACGTCGAACTGGTGCCGTTCGGTTGCACGGTGTTGCGCGTGGCGTGTTTCACAGTCTGTAAATAGGTATATCACTGTCTGTAGTCCAGAGGTCAGAAAAACGCGACAGTTGACTGACCAGATTGACGGGGGAGCTGAAACGATGACGAATATGAAGTGTGCGGTCTTGACGATATTGAGCATCATGTTCAGTGTCATGGCCAAAAGTGATGGGCTTGCTCATACCCCTGCCGCAAGGGCTGTGCTGAGCCTCGACGGGGTTTGGAACTTTGCCACCGATCCCGCAGGACGCGGCGAGGCAGAGAAATGGTATTTGCCGGACGCGAAACTTCCTGCCATGCCTTTGCCGGGGTACGCGTCTTCGGCCGATGGCACCATCCGCGTGCCCGGCATTTGGGACAATCAGGGGTATGGCACGGAAACTGACAAAGTCCGTCATAATTATGTTGGCAAGGGCTGGTACAGGCGGACGGTCGAGATCCCGGACAGTTGGAAGGGAAAACGAATTTTTCTCATGGTTACAGGCATCAGTCGCTATTCGAAAATATGGGTAGGAGGGCAATATGTTGGGGAACATATCGGCTACCTGTCGACACAAGAGCACGAGATTTCGCAACAGGCGGTCCCGGGCCAGAGCGTGACGGTCACGATTCAAGTGGACTCGAAGCAGCGTTGGGAAGTTGATACCCTTTTCGGGGCCTCGTCATTGGCCGACTATATGGATGTCGCTTGGGGCGGGATCTGGGGGCATGTTCTGCTGGAGGCAAGATCCGACGCCTGGCTGACCGACCTGTATGTGCAGCCCGATGTTCTTGGCAGCAGTTGCACGGTCAGCGCGACGCTGAGTGGAAATAATGATTTGTCAGATGCAGTAAAGCTTGAGGTGTTTGAGGCAAGCGGCAAGCGCGTGGGCGAGACGCGTGTCATTATGCATCCGGTGTCTTCAATCGGACAGCGCGTCAGCGCGAAGGTCGCCCTGCCCGGTGCGCAGCTCTGGACGCCCGACACGCCAACGCTCTATACAGCCCGGCTCAGTCTTCTCAAAAAGGAACAGGTCCTCGATACGGCTGAGAGCCGTTTTGGGATGCGGCAGTTCACTGTCGATGGATACCGTCTCCTTTTGAACGGCAAGCGAATCATGCTGCGCGGTTATGGTGATGATCACATTTATCCGGAACAGATGGCGATGCCTTGCGACAAAGATCTTCATCTCCGACGGTTGCGCATCATCAAATCGTACGGCTTCAATCATGTACGACATCATAGTACGGTCATGCCGCCTGAATATTACGAGGCGTGTGACGAGATCGGTGTCATCACGACAGTGGAGTTTCCTATCGTCTATGCGCCTTACATCCCAGGGACAGGAACCCGCTGGAAGAAGGAAGTGTCGCCGGGTGCCGATCCGAAACCCGCATTGGACACCTATCACCGCGAATGGGCGGCAGTCATCACGCAGAATCGAAATCATCCGAGCGTCTTGTGCTGGGTCATGGGCAATGAACTGTATGCGGACATGCCGATCCGTTACAGCTTCCGGGACATTGCGAAGAAACTTGACCCTGCCGGAATTTACCTCGATTCCGACGGAGTCGACAAGGCTCTTTTGCGGGACCAGAAGCGCGACCGCCCGACTGTGGCGATCTACGATATCCAATATGACGAATGGGCGGACCCGGTCGTCAGTACGACAAAGTTCAGCACGCCTCAACCGATCAAACCGGTTCTCTCACACGAAGCAGGCAATTACCTTACCTTTTCGCTGCCTGACCTCTCTGACCAGTTCACAAACAACTTTAAACCCTTCTGGATGACTGCGGGTAAAGTTAAATTGGAGAAATTGGGACTACTGCAAGAAGCTACAAAATGGGCAGAGAAGTCAGAGTGTCTATATACGTTTCTCCACAAATGTAACCTAGAGTCCCTGCGTAAAAATCCATTTCTGTCGGGCTATCACTGGTGGCTCTTTCAAGACTACTGGACCACGGCCAACGGCATTGTGGATCTCTATTTTCGCCCCAAATCGATCACCAAGGAAGAGGTGCTTGTGTTCAATAACGAGGTCGTGCTCTTGCAGGACGGGTTGGCAATGACCTACCGCGGCAACAGCCGATTGGACCTGAAAATTCTCGTGTCGAATTTCTCGGCAGAACCGCTCCAGGGTGAGATGACTTGGGAGGTGAAAGCTGGCGGAGAGACAGTCGCAAAGAAAACCGTGTCCGTCAGCCAGATTCCCCAAGGTGATGTTGCGGAGGCCGTCGTAATCGGTTTGGTGTTGCCAGAGCAGGCAAAGCCTTCAAAATTGAGTGTTTCGGCAAAGTTGTCGGCAGGAGGCAAGCAGTATGGCAACGATTGGTCCTCGAGAATATTCCCCGCTGTGACCCGACCCGCAATATCCCCAGTGCCGGTTTTTGTCTCCGATGCGCAGTCAAAATTGTTTGGAACGTGGGGACTGAAATCAATCCCTGGCGATGGTCCGCTTGATGCTCACGCCGTCTATGTGACCGATGATCTTTTAGACGTTCGTGTGATTGACGCCATGAAACGTGGCGCGTGCGTTGTGTGCCTCGGGGGAGCAGATCCGTTTTTGAATGCATACCCGGTGACATTCAGGACAACGTGGTGGAAGGCGGGCGACGTACCGGAAAAGAACAATACCGGGACATTCGTATACGACCATCCTGCGACTCGGGCGATTGCGCCTGATGGTTGGTGTGACGGCGGCTGGTTCTACCTAATCGAGGGGGCAAAGAAATATGTCATTGAAGATGCTCCTTCGAGGCCCGATGTCATCATACGTGCGCTGTCCAGTATGGCGATGGTTCAGGATGAAGCCTTGCTGTTCGAGGTGGGCGTGGGTAAAGGGAGCCTCATTGTCAGCGGGTTGAATCATGAAAACGCCTCGGGCCGTCCAGAAAACGAGTGGGTATTGGCAAAAATAATCGATTATGCATCCTCCTGCCCGCGTCCAAAATCGATTTGGCCAGTCACGTTTCTCACGCACGTTTTCGCGGCACCGGATGGGTGCCTGCCAGGGTTCTGCCGGTTGGCCACTGGCAAAGACGTTACTATGCCAGAAAAGGCAACTTGGTATTCCTACCGTGCTGATGCCGCACCGGTCTTTATCTGTCGACAAAACAAAGAGGGGAATGCGGTTGCGTGGGAAACGGTCCAGTATAGTCCTAACGCTCAGGAGGATGGGCGTGTGACCTTTGTTTTTGCCGGCGCACTGGGTTTTAGTTCGGAGCCGAAGACCGACGGTTTTGTTCTCGAGATCAACGATAATGCGTTGATCCCGTTCGACATGCCTGCGCCCGAACGATGGGTGAGTGGTGACGGACGTGTCGAACTACGGTTTGTGCCGCGCCGTTCTGTGTCGATCGACCAATTCGGTCTATTTTATGTGACAATCGCGCGTGACCTGCTTGTGCCCGGCAAGCCCTGTCGATTGAGCGTCCGCTCGGTGGGGAAAGGCAGTCGCCGCTGGTTTGGCTTAAACCCCTATACCGATGTGCGGCAATGACAGATTGAGGCCGTATTAGTCGTGTCTGCCGGGTGTGGATAAATGGGATGAAGTGTCTGTTCAATGAGTGTCAGGTGTATGCAGCCTTGTGCTGTGAAACGAGGACCACATGAGAATGAATAATGCGATGGCGGTACTGTTGGCGACGTTAGTTGGAGCAACCCTAAACTGCTCTTCCGAGGAAAGCGCGCTTTCGGGTGTTGACACGTGGGGATACAGAAAGGCGCTGCCCGCTGTGGTGAACCCGTGTATACGTGCGCCGTTTCAGGAAGTGAAGTCGCTGCGCGGCGAGTGGGAGTTTGTCACACGGGGGGTCGCTCCATCCCGACATCCCCAATGGCATGCTTTTTACGCCAAACCTTGGCCGGGTGCGCGCAAGATTCAGGTTCCCGGCTGCTGGGAGGCTCAGGGGGTTGGCGAACCGGGTGCGAGTGTCACGTGGGATTGCAAGTGGGATCATGGTCCCAGAGAATTACGGAACGTTTATATGGGGGAGGCATGGTACCGCAAGTCCGTCGACATCCCGGCCGCATGGCGGGGTAAGCGGGTGTGGCTCAAGATTGGCGGCGTGCGCTCGCAGGGCTGGTTCTGGGTCAACGGCAAGACGGTTGCTTGGGTCGACAACTACTGCGGCACGTACAAGTATGACATCACCGACCTCATCGAGGCCGGGACACAGGCAGTCGTTGTTGCGGCGGTCAATAATGCGATCCCTAGTCGGAAAGGGCAGATGGTCAGTACGCATCTGTTTGGCGGTCTTTATCGCGATGTGGAGCTCGAGGCTACACCGGACACTCGAATCGAAGACGCGTGGGTTCGGGGGAATTTCGACAAGCGCTCAGCAGATGTCCATGTGACTGTCGCTTACGCGTCGGCTGCGGGAAAGTTGAATAACCCGGTCTTGCGGGTGAAGATCCAAGCGGAAAAAGGCAGTCGGCAGTCGGCAGTCGGCGAGACTCCGGTCACGTTCAATAATGCTCAACAACGCGTCGACGTCGTGTGTCGGGTAGTTCTTGATCCCTTCCACGCTTGGTCGCCCGAACAGCCGAATCTCTATCTCGCCGAGATCACTTTATGTGACGGGGACTCGCCCGTACACGGTTGGACGGAACGTTTTGGTGTGCGTAAGATCGAGGTTCGCGGCGACCGCTTTTTCTTGAACAATAAACCCTTTTTTGCCCGGGGGTTCGGAGACGATTTCGTTTATCCGTTGACAATGGTCTCGCCCGCCTCGAAGGATGAGCATCTCAAGCATCTGAAGATTGCCCGAAACGCCGGATTCAACTATGTCCGACTGCATACACACTGCGAACTTCCAGAGTATTTCGAGGCGGCTGACGAGGCAGGCATCATGATTCAACCCGAACTGCCATATTACGGTGATTATCCGACGGAGGCGTTCACGTTCGATCCGTTCCGGGACCTTTCGGAGCTTTATCACCATTACCGTCGGTATGTGTCATTCACAACCTATTGCACTGGGAACGAAGGGATTCTTGGAAAGCCGCTTGACAAGGAGATTTACCAGTTCGCTAAACGTCTCGACCCTGATCGGTTGGCGATCCACCAGGACGGCATGCTCAATACGGCGGAGAATTCCGATTTCCGCAATGGCCCGGTGAATGTATGGGAACCGGGGAGTTTCAAATGTGACGCGCCATTTATCGCGCATGAATATTTAAATCTCTGCGTCAAGCAGGACCCTCGTCTTGAGGACCGTTTTTCCGGCCCTTGGATGCCGCCTGTCACTCAGGCGATCCGCGACGGTTGGCTGAGGGCAGCGGGTTTAGACCGTCGCTGGGGCGACGCCATTCAGGACGCCGCACACATGCTGCAAAGGTACTATCAGAAATGCGGTATTGAATCGGCCCGCATGGACCCGGCCTGCGACGGATATGATTTTTGGACTATTGTCGATGTCGTGGTCGCGCAGGGGAAAAGTTACAGCGCCCAAGGGCTGTTTAATGCGTTCTGGGAAACAAAACGCAACGGTTCGACAGCTGAGTCTTTTTGCCTGTTCAATGGTGCAAGTGCGCTGTTGCTTAAAACTGAGCCGAAGGCGCGAATCGTGGTTTCGGGTGATGCTGTAAAGGCGAGTTTCTGGGTGACGCACTATGGGGAGGGCCGCTTGGAAAAGTCGCGTCTCAAGTGGACTCTGCGGGCCGGCGGCGTTACGCTCACGCAGGGCGAATGTGAGGGTGGTGATGTCGAATTAGGCAGCACGCGGTTGCTTGCAGATTCGGAGATAAGGATCCCCGATATGGCGAGGCCTGTCTGTGCGGTGTTGGAGGCGGAACTCCTACAGGGAGCGGAGGATGGAAAACAGAAGGCGGCAGAGAGAATCACGAACACGTGGGACTTTTGGATCTTTCCAAAGCGGGCTATACAGGATGGAACTGGCATCGCCGTTTCGCCTGCGCTGATGCCCGCGCTTGAAAAACTTTTTGCGGGGCTTGTTGTTGCAGGCACTCCAGGCTCGGATCAGGCGAAGGTGTTGATTTCCCAGGCACGGTCACCCGATGTCGATGTCGCGTTGGCTGCCGGAAAGCGCGTTCTGCTTATCAACGGTACATCTGGCAAATCTAATGTCAATCTGGGTTGGTGGTGGATGGAGAATCAGGTGGGGACCGCATTTGCAAAACATTCGGCGCTTGGAGATTTTCCGCACGATGGGACGCTTTCTGCTTTGTCGTTTCGGATTCTTAAGCAGGGAAAATTGTTGCCCTTTGCAGGTCTGTTACCCGACGATATGTTGGTGGTCGGCGAAGGGGGGAGTGGATATTTTCTCTATGCGGGCGGTGCCCGAAGCGGTAATGGGTGTGTATTGATGACGTTTGGATTAGATCTCCTTTCCGGAACGCCCGAAGGCACTTGTCTACTGGATGGGATGGTACGTTATGTGCGCTCGGATGACTTCAATCCTAAAAGTGTGGTTCAACTGGGGTTCGAGAACGGAACCGGCTGGCAGAGGACGATTCTTGCGGGTGACACGGGGCGCGATAATTTGCCGTTGGGGGTAAATCAGATCGACGTGGCGCGAGCGACCAAGGGAAAGAACGAGCTGGTTTGGGAAACGCAGCCGTCACCCGATAAGGTCCAATCGAAGAAAGAGTGTTCCTTCATGTGGCAGGGGGGAATGGGCTATTTCGCTGAGCCGCAGGCGAGTTTCACGCTTTTTGTGAATGGTGAAAAAACACTCGAAATTCCAGAAATCAGCCGACATGATGCGGTATGGTACAGTGCGGACAAGGCGGTCAGCCTGAAATACGTTCGCGACAAGACGACAGAAGAATACGGAACCATGATGTTAACCCTGCCGTCCTCGAAAGTGACGCCGGGAAAACCGCTCCTCCTGAAAGTTGTTGGCAGCGATTCGAATAGTCGTCGCTGGTTCGGTGTTTTCGAAACCTGGTAAACGCGGTCCGTCCATGGTTTACCATCAGGCAACAAGGACGTGAATTCATTTGTCCACGTCCAAATGTGAAGACGTGCGAACGATGAGTCGTGTGTCGAAAAGAATGCGGCGCGGCGGGTGTTTGTCGCGGTTTAACCGTCGCACCATGAGGTCCGCCGCTTGGGTGCCGATGCTGGCACAAGGTTGTTGGAGCGTCGTGATCGGGATCGGTAGGAATTCTGAATAGCGCACGTCGTCGAGGCCGACGATCTTGATGCGCTGAGGGATTCGCACCCCGAGCTTTTGGAAGTTCTGAATGAGGTGTGCAGCCACCGGATCGTGAAAGCAGACGATGCCATCCGGATTGAGCTTCAGCAATGACTTGCAAAATGTGAGATCGGTCGCATCGCCTGCGCAGACTTGCGCATGATCGGCGGAAGGGAGTCCAGCCTGTTGAAGCGCGAGGCGATAGCCTGCAATGCGGGCGGTCTTGGTCCAAAGTTGTCCGGGTCTTGTCACATAGAGGATGCGTGAGCAGCCACAGTCGATTAGGTGGCGGGTCTGCTTGTGGCCCGCGGCCATGTTGTCGATGCCTACGAGATCGTAGGGTCCTTGTTCAGGGAAAGGCACAACGTCGCGGTCGAGCAGCACCACAGCGATGCCGGCGGCGGTCAGAGTTTGGGCGATCTTGAGGTTGCGGTTATCGGCTGCGTCTTCCGTGAGTTCATCCGGCACAAAAAAGACGCCTGTCACATTCTGAGTTTTGAGGTGCGCGACGAACGTCTCTATTTTTGTGTCCCCGTCCACCGGTGTTGCAAGTGTGGATGCGCCCCAGATCAAGCTGAGTTTGCAGGGATGGCAGGCTTGCGCGATCTGGGCGCAGATAGGCTCAAAGAATTCGGTGTCACCCAATCCCGCGATCAGCGTGGATACAAACGCCCCGTTGGAACTGTCTGAGGGGCGTACAAACGAACCCGCGCCGGGACGTCGCTGGATCAGCCCGGTGCGCTCCAGTTCTTTCATGGCTTTTGATACGGTGGCGCGTGTCGTGTGGAAACGGCGCATGAGTTGGCCATCGGTGGGTACACGTCCGTCGGCTTGATAGGCGCCGGCAATAATGTTTTCGCGTACGTGGTCGAAGATGGCCAAATAGAGCGGCTTTCGCAAGGGCATGGTCATGGGGAAACTTTATACTCTTCTTCAAGCGCCTGTCAAATGCTTTGCTATTTGTAACAGTCATGCGCGGTATGTCATAGTCGTGGACACCGTAGCCGAATAAGCAGTGTCCGGGAATGCGGCGCATCCGTCAAATGCAGGACACCGTGGTAGAATCGGCATCCATGAGGAACGAGATGTCACGGAAAGCCA
>Ga0209066_10000934_pt1 | contig 40269 bp, 39 predicted proteins | sample All_14_2_FD_187198 | JGI IMG/M metagenome (GOLD analysis project Ga0209066, IMG submission 187198) | Freshwater microbial communities in response to fracking from Pennsylvania, USA - Allegheny Zone_MetaG_DW_15 (SPAdes) (version 2) ... | reverse complement strand
AGGCGGCGCGGAAGACCTCCACCTCGTTGGCGCTTGGCAGGTAGTAGGGGCGGTCGGGCGTGGTTGAACTCATGGCGGGGCAATCGTTGTCTCGGTGCCAACCGAGCCTGGGGCTGCGGCGGCCTGTTAGATGATCTACATCACAGTACGTTAGCGTATTATCTAAGAACATCCAACAGAAAACTGGCTTCGCGCGCACCATGACCAAGCGGTCTTGATTCGGATCACACCGCCGCGACAGGCCATCAGGAGATCCGATGACCACTGACCAGAAGCCCCTGCCACCGGGGCAGTTTGAGACCCTGTCGTTCGACCGCTTTGGCCTGGGCCGCTTTGCCTGGCGCTTCGCGAAGAACCTCGACACCGTCACCTTCCGCATCGCTGGCGACGTGGCGCAACCGGTGCAGGTGAAGGATCAGTTCGCCGCCCTGCCACGGGTTGAACAGGTGAGCGACTTCCACTGCGTCACCACCTGGTCGGTGCGCGCCGTGCACTGGCGCGGCGTGCGCTTTGCTGACTTCTACCGCCAGGTGGTGCTGCCGCAGGCCAAGCCGCAGGATGGCGCCACGGTGGTGGTACTGCGTGGCCAGGACGGCTACCGCGTCAGCATGTTGCTCGACGACCTGCTGGCCGATGACGTGCTGCTGGCCGACACGCTGGACGGCCAGCCGCTGGGCCTGGCCCATGGCGCCCCGCTGCGGCTGGTGGCGCCGGCCCACTACGGCTACAAACACGCCAAACACATTGAAGCCATCGAGTTCTGGCGCGATCGGCGGCACTACCGCTTTCCGCTGCCCTACCCCAACCTGATGGACCATCCGCGCGGCCGCGTGGCCTTTGAAGAGCGCGCGCGTTTCCTGCCGATGTGGATCATCCGCCCGCTGTATCGCTTCCTGATGCCGTTTGCACGGCACAAGATGCGCACCGCGCTGGAACACTGGCAGGCCGCTCAGCGTAAACACTGAGCCCGCCCCCCGCCCACCCACACTTTCGGACGGTGGCATGGCCGGCGGCGGCTTCTAGACTCGGTCGACTGCCGTCGCCGCGTCTGCAGCCACCCTTTCGCGCACGGCATCGCCGCCCGCGGCCCTTACAACAACAGGAGAACATCCCATGGACACGCCCCTTCCGGGCCGCCGGGCCAACCCACGCGTCGTCGACATCAGCGGCAAGCAAGAAAGCGCACTGATCAAGACTTGGTTCTACATCGGCTGCGCCTTCCTTGCCTTCATCAGCTATGTGGTCTACCTGTGGGTCAGCGCCCCGGGCTTTGGCCCCACCAAGCTGCCTGAGGGCATCGAGGTGCCGCTGCAGTTCAAGATCGGCGTGCATGCCGTCGAGATCGGCATGGGGCTGGTGTGGCTGTACTTCATCGTCACGCAGATCATCAAGCCCATCCGCCAGACGGGCCAGCCCAACACGCTGGGGCTGCTGGGCATTGCGTTCTTCGTGGCCATCTTCTGGGATCCATCGATGAACTGGATCCAGCAGGGCTGCGTGTACAACGCCTATGCCTTCAACCTGGGCTTCCTGTCCAACAACATCCCGGGCTGGATGAGCCCGCGCGCGGAGCTGCTGCCCGAGCCGCTGCTGGCCTGGTCGGGCGGTTACCCCGGCTTCCTGATCTGGATGGTGCTGGCGGGCCTGGCCACGATGCGCTTTGTGAAGGCGCGCTGGCCCGGCATCTCCAACGTCAAGCTCGCTGCCCTGGGCATCCTGGGCTCGATGGTGTGCGACATGGTGCTGGAGAGCCTGCTGATCCGCTTCTCGGGCATCTACGCCTACCCCGGCTCGATCCGTGCGCTCAGCCTGTGGGGCGGCCACTGGTACCAGTTCCCGATCTATGAAGCCATCTTCTTCGGCGGCTGGGTGGGCGTGTGCAGCGTGCTGCTGTACTTCAAGGACGACAAGGGCCTGACCTGGGTGGAGCGCGGCGTCGAGAAGATCGACCTGTGCAAGCGCTCCAATCTGGCCAAGGCCCTGATGCGCACCGTGGCCGTGATCGGCTTCTGCCAGGTGGTGGAGCTGATCATCTACGTGCTGCCGATGCCGCTGATCACCGCCTACGCCGACCCCTTCCCCGAAGACCTGCCCGCCTTCTTCACCGTGGGCAGCGGCATGTGCGGCCCGGGCACCGGCCTGGCCTGCCCGCGCCCGGATCTGCCCATCCAGCGCCGCAACGATCTGCCCAAGTTCCAGCAGCCGCAGATCTCGCACGAAGAAGCCGTGCAGCGTTTGGGCACTGCGTTCAAGCAGCCCTGATACCCGCTTGTCTGCCAGCGCCCGGAACACGGGCGTTTGCTTCGGTCGCGAGCCTCTCCTGAGGGGTTCGCGGCCGATTTTTATGGTCGCGAACACATTCGCCACTGAAGGACCTTCGATGAATCCTCCCGCAACGCAAGTCGCGCCCGACGCGCTGTTCACCAAATCGCTGCGGTTCTGCGGCTGGTCCGGCATTGCTGCCATCGTGCTGTTCATCCTGGGCGGCATGGTGCTGGGCGAAATGCTGCCGCCGCTGCTGCGCGCCAATGATTCGCCCGCGGAGTTCGTCCGCAAGGTCAATGAGCACCTGATGTCGATCCGCATCGGCTCGGTGATCCTGATGCTGTCGTTTGCGCTGTTCGGCCCCTTCGGTGTGGGCATCGCCGCGCAGACCCGCCGCGCCGAACAGCGGCCGGTGCTGTCGTACGTGCAGCTGGTGTTCACGGCCTGCGGCACGATGGTGGCGCTGCTGGTGGCCTTCACCTGGGCGCTGATGGCCTTCCGGCCCGATGAATACCACCCCTCCACCGTGCAGATGTTTGCCGACTTCGCCTACTTCCTGGCGGTGTTCTCGGTACCGGTGTTCGGCGGCTGGTGCGTGCTGATCGCATTGCCCATCCTGCTGGCCCCGGAGGGGCGCACGCCGTTCCCGCGCTGGGTGGCCTATGTCAACCTGTGGGCGGTGCTGCTGTTCGCCCCGGGCCAGCTGGTGCTGTTCTTCAAGGACGGCCCGTTTTCCTGGCACGGCATCGTCGCCCTGTGGATCCCCTTCGTGGCCTTCTTCCTGTGGATCCTGATCATGTCGATGCAGCTGCTGAAGGTGGCCTCGCAGCCCGATCCGATCCCGCAAGCATGACCTCCTCACGCAGGATCCCCGGCGAGCTGGGGATCTGGCTGTTCGTCGCGGGCGATCTGATCGTCTTTGGCGTGTTCTTCGTGCTCATCGCGTTCGGGCAGCGGCAGTCCACCGATGTCTTCGTTCAGTCGCGCGCCCAGCTCGACCTGTGGATCGGCGTGGCCAACACCCTGTTGCTGCTGACTGCCTCATGGTTCGTGGCCACTGCCGTCGAGCGCCATCGGCAAGGTGAACGCAGCGCCTGCGCCCGCCTGATCACGCTGGCCATGCTGTGCGGCGCCGGCTTTGTCGCCAACAAGGCAGTGGAATGGAGTGGCAAGCTCCAACAAGGCATCACGCCGGCCACGAACGAGTTCTTCATGTTCTTCTTCGTGTTCACCGGCATCCACCTGCTGCATGTGCTGGTGGGCATTGGCGTGCTGGGCATCTTGCGCGGCGTGAGCCGCAAGCCCGAAGCCGGACCGCATGACCTGCGCACGCTGGAAAGCGGTGCCACCTTCTGGCACCTGGTGGACCTGCTGTGGATCGTGCTGTTCGCGTTGCTTTACCTGCTTTGAACCCAGCCATGTCGATCGCCAAACAAGCCCTGCCGACGCGCACCCGCCTGAACATCGCCTGGGGCATCCTGGTCGCCGCCACCGGCATCGGCTGGTGGTTCGGCCACGCCGCGCAGGGCGACGGGGCGCACAACCCCATCGCCCTGGCCGGAGTGATCGTGACCGCCTTCTTCAAGGCATGGATCGTCGGCGTCGAGTTCATGGAGCTGCGCGCTGCACCGCGCTGGCTGCGACACGGCTACGACGCCTGGATCGTCGCGGTGGCCGCAGCGCTGCTCTGGATCAGCCTGCGCTGAACGCCAGCCTCACACCCTCTTCAACCGAGCACCTGCCATGAGCACTGCACTGCAACACCGCTTCATCGAGACCAACGGCATCCGCATGCACATCGCCGAGCAGGGCGAAGGCCCGCTGGTGATCCTGTGCCACGGCTTCCCGGAAGGCTGGTACGTGTGGCGGCATCAGATGGCCGCACTGGCCAACGCCGGCTACCACGTGGTGGCGCCTGACCAGCGCGGCTACGGCACCACCGACTGCCCGCCCGAGATTGACGACTACAACATCCTGAAACTCACCGGCGACATCGTCGGCCTGGTGCACGCGCTGGGCGAAAAGAGCGCCACCATCGTGGGCCACGACTGGGGCGCCCTGGTGGCCTGGACCTGCGCCGTGCTGCGCCCCGATGTGTTCCCCGCCCTGGCGCTGCTGAGCGTGCCCTTCTTCGGCTACGACTGGAGCGAGCCGCGCCCCACCACGCTGATGCGCGAGATGTTCGGCGACAAGCACTTCTACCAGCTCTACTTCCAGGAGCCCGGCAAGGCCGAGGCCGAGCTGGAGGCCGACATCCGCAAGAGCCTGGCGATGTTCTTCTACGCCGCCTCGGGCGATGCCCCGCCGGAAGACCGCTGGCGTTTTGTCTTCGAGCCGCACGAGACGCTGCTCGACAGCGGCGGCCATCCCAAGACCCTGCCCGCCTGGCTGGCCGAGGCCGACCTCGATGCCTTTGTGCAGTCGTTCAAGACCTCGGGCTTCCGTGGCGGCTTGAACTGGTACCGCAACCTCGATCGCATGTGGGAACTGACCCGCTGCCTGGTGGGCGCCAAGATCCATCAACCGTCGATGTTCCTGGCCGGCTCGCTGGACGTGACGATGGCCATGTACCACCCGCAGTACCTGGCCATGGCCGACCACATGCCCGGCCTGCGCCAGAACGTGGTGCTCGAAGGCGTGGGCCACTGGATCCAGCAGGAGCGGCCCCAAGAGACCAATGAAGTGCTGCTGACCTTCCTGGGTGGGCTGGCGCTGCCGCAGGCCTGAGCAGCAGCCCATACAACGCCGCCGTGGCACACGCCGGGCGGCGCGTGCTCAGTCGATCAGGTGCGCCGCAAGGTACTGCCGCAACGCATCGGGGATCGGGCCGGTGGCATGCGTGGTCACGTCCACATGCACCATCAGCGAATCGGCGGTGCAGATGCATTGATCGCCCACAAACAGGCCGTGGCCCATGCGGCATGAGCTGTTGCCGATGTCGAGGATGCAGGTGCCCACATCCACCTCACCGGGCCAGTGGGCCTCGCCGAGGAAGCACACGTTCATCTGCGCCATCAGCATCAGCACACGGGTCTCGGCATCACGCCGGATCAGGTGGGCAAGGAACTCAGTGCGGCCGGTTTCGCAGTAGGTGGAGAACGACAGGTTGTTGACGTGGCCCACCTGGTCGGTGTCCGACCAACGCACCCGCTCGACCAGCCAGTGTTTGAAAGAAGCGCGTTGTTGGAGGCGATGGTCTCGGGGCAGTGGCGGCAGTGCAGACATCGTTGAAGCCTGGTCGACGAGGGGAACGCTCGGCAATGAACGTGAAGACGCGGGTCAGGCCGCCACACCCGGCGTGATGCCGCTGAGGTAGACACCAGCAAGGGCCACTGAGACGCCCAGCAGCCAGGCCTCCACCAGTGAGCGCCACAGCGGCGGCGCATGGCGCAACGCCATGAAGTCAAGCACCACCCAGCGCCCCTTGAGGTAGGCGATGGCGATCGTCGCCACGCCGGCGTAGCGGGCCCACTCGGTGTGGTCGCTGATGCCAAACGCGGCCACGGTGAGCAGCACCAGCAGCAGCCAGGTGCGATGGGTTCGGTCGGTCAACCCGTGCGTCATGTGGTCACCTCAGCAGGTAGAGCAGGGCAAACAGGAAGATCCACAGCAGATCCACCATGTGCCAGTAGGAGGCGCCGGTTTCGAGCCCCTTCATGGCCTGGGGGTGATAGGCGCCGCGCTGGGCGTTGTGCCGCACCACGAACAGGATCACGCTGCCGCCCAGCACATGCGCCAGGTGGATCATCGTGAGCGCGAAGTAGAAGCCGTAGAAGGTGTTGGTGGTGAGGTCGATGCCCGCCGCAAACTTGGCCGAGTATTCGAAGTACTTCACCACCACGAAGCCGGCGGCCAGCAGCAGCGCCAGGGTGAGCCGGCTCACCACTTCGGCCGAGCGTGCTGCGCGGCCGGCCTCCACCGCCCGCACCACGGCCCACGAGCTGGTGATCAGGAACAGCGTGTTGAGCACACCGAGCGAGCGGTTCAGCGTGTCCTGCCCGGCATCGAACACGTCGATCTCGGCCTGCCGGTAGACGACATAGGCAATGAAGAAGGCGCCGAACATCATCAGCTCGGCCATGATGAACAGCCAGACGTCGCGGTCGCCTGGCAGTACGCCTTCGGAGGGATGCACCGGTCGCCCGGCCACGAGTTCTGTCATCGTCATTCGGCGCTCAAGCCGCCGCCTTGGGTTGCAGGGCTTCGGCGGCGCGGGCCACCTGCACCGGGAAGCCGGTCAGCACGGCGTTGCCGCTGGGCCCATCGACGTCAAACTCCGACGCCAGGATGTTGGAGTTCACCCCCGGGCGCGTGCTGGCATAGGTCAGCTTCGACGTCGGGGCGTCGTGCCCCCAGCCGTGCGGCACGCTGATCACGCCGGGCATGATCTCGTCACTCACGGTGACCGGCACCACGATGGTCTTGTCGCCGCGGGTGATCTCAACGCGCTCGCCCGTGCCCACCCGGCAGCGCGCGGCGTCATCGGGGTGCATCAGCGCCGTGCACTTGTCAGGCCCGCGGTTGAGCAGGCGGATGTTGTGCATCCACGAGTTGATCGAATGCAGCTGGCGGCGGCCCACCATGATCATGCGGTCGGGGGCCTTGAAGTCGGCGATGGCCGCGCGCAGGCGCGGCACCTCCTGCATCAGCAACGCGGGCGCCAGCTCCACCTTGCCGCTGGGCGTGCCCAGCGACTGGGGCAGCCGCTCGAACAACGGGCCCAGGTCCACGCCGTGGTCAGCCGATTGCACCTTGGACAGCGTCAGCCCCTCGGGCCGGGCGCCGAAGTGGTCGCCAAAGTGATGAGAGCGCAGCAGGATCTCGTAGATGCGGTCGCTGCCTTTCTGGGCTTCAAGCAGGGCCAGCGCCTCGGCGGCCGTCTTGCCGCCCAGCCCGCCGCTGGCCTCGGCGCCCTGCAGGAAGTGGCCGGCCAGCGCATCGTCCATGGCCTGTTCGGAGGTTCCGGCCAGGTGGGCGGCCAGGCCCAGCATGATCTCGCCATCGGTCTTGGTGCCTGGTGCTGGGTCGAACACCTTGTCGACCCACTTGGCCACATGGCGCACCTGGAAGGTGGAGGTGAAGATGGGCCAGTCGGAGCGCTCCAGGTGACCTGAGCCCGGCAGGATCAGATCGGCATGGCGGCTGGTCTCGTTCAGGTAGATGTCGCAGGCCACCATGAAGTCGAGCCCCTGCAGCGCCTCGGACAGGCGCGGCCCGTTGGGCGATGACAGCACCGGGTTGGCACAGATGGTCAACAGGCCGCGGATCTGGCCCGCACCCGGGGTGAGCATCTCCTCGGCCATGGCCACCACCGGCAGTTGCCCCGCCACTTCGGGCAGGCCTCGCACACGTGAGAACCAGCGGTGATGCGGCGCCACGCCTTGCTGGTAGCGCTCGTTGAGGAAGATCGACGGCGTGACACCCATCGGCAGCATCGCGCCGCCCGGGCGATCGAGGTTGCCGGTCACGGCGTTGAGCACATCGATCAGCCAACTGGTGACCGAGCCGAAGAGCTGCTGCGACGACCCGGTGCGGCCGTAACACGCCGCCGAGGGCGCGCCGGCAAAGGCACGCGCCAGCGCGGTGATGTCGGCCGCGCTCACGCCGCAGGCCTCGGCCACGTCGGCCAGCTCGAACGAGCGTGCCAGCGCGGCCACTTCGGCCACGCCGTTGAGGTGCGCTTCAAGCCGGCCCAGGCGACTCAGGCCCTCATCAAAGATCACCCGCAGCAGGCCGAGCAGGAAATAGGCATCGGCACCCGGCCGGATCGGCACATGCTGGCTGGCCAGCAGCGCCGTCTCGGTGCGGCGCGGGTCCACCACCACCACCTGGCCGCCGCGCGCGCGGATCTCGGCAATGCGGCGATCCATGCCGGGTGCCGTCATCAGGCTGCCGCCGGAGATGCAGGGGTTGGCGCCGAGCATCAACACGAAGTCGGTGCGGTCCAGATCGGGCACGGGGATCAACGATTGGTCGCCGAACATCAGACCGGCCGACAGCACCTTGGGCATGTGGTCCACCGTGGTGGACGAGAACAGCGAGCGCGTGCCCAGCGCCATGGCACAGCTCAGCGTGTACAGCAGCCCCCCAGGGTTGTGCGCGGTGGGGTTGCCCACATAGAGGCTGTTGGCATCGGCGCCATGCTGCTGCGCGATGTGCTTGAAGCGCTCGGCGGCGCATGCGAAGGCCTCGTCCCAGCCGATCTCTTCGAAGTCGTTGCCACGCCGGCGCAGCGGCCGGGTCAGCACATCACGGTCTTCACGCAGCACCTTCATGCCCTGGCTCTTGGGACAGACAAAGCCGCGGCTGAGCGGGTCGGCCTCGTCGCCGCGGATCTCGATCACCTTGCGCTGGGCGGTGTCCACCGTCACCAGCACGCCGCAGCCGGCCTCGCAGATCGGGCACTTGCGGGCATGGCGGCTCAGGCCGCCGTCCAGTGGGGTCACGCTCATGTCGGTCTCCTGTGCGCCGGGCCGGCGCGGGGTGGATCAGAGGGCTTCCATCGGCTGACTTCAATCAGCCTGGGGACGATCGCTGAAGAGCTGTTCGAACTTGCCGGGCAGCCCGCGGTAGGCATCGGCATCGGCAAAGTCCTGCCGCCGCTCGGTGATCTGGGGCCAGACGGCCGCCATGCTGGCGTTGAGCGCCAGCCAGCGCTCGGCCTCGGGCTTGCTGCCCCCCACGATGGCCTTGCTGGGGCACACGGGCACACAGGCTGCGCAGTCAATGCAGGTGACCGGGTTGATGGCGAGCATCACCTCGCCGCCGTGGAAACATTCCACCGGGCAAACGTCGATGCAATCGGTGTACTTGCAACGGATGCAGGCATCGGTGACGACATGGGTCATGGCTGGTCTCTCACAGTGTTGTCGGGTCAGATGCTGGCGCTCAGGCCACCAGGCCGTCGCACACGGCCCGCATCTCGGCCAGCGTCTGGAACTTGCGGCGGGGTGCCGCGCCTTCGGCGCGCGCGCGTTCGGCTTGGTCGATCGCGCGCCAGTGCGACACGGTTGCCATGCGCACATCGCGCAACTGCAGCAGGCGGTCCAGCCCGTCAGGCCCTGCCGTGCCGCGGGGCTGCTGTTCACGCAGCAGGCGCTGCGCCACTTGGTTGGCATCGGCACGGTTGGTGGCGATGGTGCCACTGGGGCCACGGCGGGCCCAGCCGGTGCAGTACAGGCCAGGCTCGATGCAGCCTTCGTGGTTGAGGAACCCACCCCGTTGCGCATCCATCGGCACCGATTCGAAGGGACGGGCCTGGTAGCCGATGCAGGTGATCACTGCGCCGCAAGGCACGTCGAAGAACGCCCCTGTGCCTTGCACGCCATCGGCTGTGGGCGCCATGCGCTCGAAACGTACGGCCTCGACATGTTCGGCCCCCAGGATCTCCACCGGCCGAGCCAGGAACTGCAGCTCGATGTCGCGCGGCCGGCCCAGCGTGGGCTGGGTGGCGTAGCCGCGCAGGGCCTGCAGCATGGCGCTCTGGGCCGGAGGCATGGCCTCGATCTCAGCGTCGCTCGGCCAGGTCACCGCCTCAGGCAAAGCCAGCGACACGTTGGCCACCTCGCCCAGCTCTTCCAGCTCTTTCACCGAGAAGCGCGCATCAGCCGGGCCGCGGCGCCCAGCCAACACCACCTTGCGCACCCGCGAGCGGCCCAGCAAGGCCACCGCTTGCGGGGCCATGTCGGTGGCGGCCAGCGCCTGCTCAGGCTTGGTCATCAGACGCGCCGCATCAATGGCCACGTTCCCGTTGCCGATGACCACCACGGTGTCGGGCAGGTCAGCAACAACTTGCCCGATGTGGTCTGGGTGCGCGTTGTACCAGCCGCTGAAGCCCGCTGAACCCCACACCCCGGGCAAGTTCTCGCCCGAGATGCCGAGCCGCTTGTCGACCGGGCAGCCGTTGGCCAGCACCACGGCGTCGTACAACTGCCGCAGCTCGGCCAGCCGCACGTCGCGCCCCACCTCGACGGCACCGATCAGCCGAACACCGGGCTTGTCGAAGGCCTGCTCAAAGCGCTGGGTCACGGCCCGCACGGAGGCGTGGTCGGGCGCCACGCCTGAGCGGATCAGCCCATACGGCGTGGGCAGGCGATCAATCACATCGACCTGCACCGCGCCAGCGGACGCCTTGGTGAGCGCCTCGACGAGGTACATCCCCGCGGGGCCGCTGCCAACAACGGCGATGTGCAACATGGGCACCCTTCAAAAGGCAGCAAATTACCTGCTCAGGCGCGAGCCGCTTCGAGCGCAGCGCCGGTGCCCTGCCCTTCAGCGATGCGAACGCGACGGTTCACTTCCTTGATCATGAAGATGCTCGCCACGGTGAACCAGCACAGCCAGCAGAAGTACGGGAAGTAATAGCTCAGCACGCCGTTCCAGGCAAACGGGCCGGTCTTGAGCACGCCGGTGAGGCTGGCGGGGAAGAAGCTGATACCGCACCAGATGGTGAGGAAGCACACCCAGCGCGGGAACAGCGGCGTCTTGCTCTTGTCGGCCAGGCCCACCATGGCGGCGGCCACCATCTGCAGCGTGGTGCAGGCATATTGCAGATCGATGCACAGCCAGCCCAGGTCAGACAGCAGCAGCACCAGCTCCGGATCGCGCTCGGGGCGGAAGGCCGCCGTCACCCAGAAGAAGGCGCTGAACGACACCACCATCACCGTGAGCCCGCCGCCCAGCAGCTGCAGGAACGACATCACCGGAAACTTGCCTTCGATGCGCGCCATCTGCGCGGCCAGCAAGGCCGACCACGGCATGTACAGCGTGATGACGATCAACGAGACGATGAAGCCCAGGCGGATGTCGTTGAGGTGGCCCGCATAGCGGGCCGTCAGCTCGGTGGCATTGAGCGCGGGCGAAGGGTTGGGCAGGTTCTGTCCCACCCAGCCCCAGAAGAACACAAAGAGCACCAGGAAGGCCGGGCCACACCAGGCGCTGATCAGTTGGTACTTGAGGCTGGTTCTCTCATCCATGGCAATGGCTCCTAGAGGGTCGTGATGGGCGTGCGCCTCGTGGGACGCACAACGGGAACAGAAACAACAACGGGTTCAGGCACTGGCCCGATGCGGCAGGCCACCCTTGTCCAGCGACAGGATGGCCTTGCGCAACAGCTTGTCCAACGTGGCGAATTCGGTGGGGGTGAGATCGGAAAAGGCGCGCTTGAGCGGCTCGACCATCTGCGGCACCGCACCTTCAGCCGCTTCACGGCCCTTGGCGGTGATGTGGATGACATGGCGGCGGGCATCGCGGGTTTCCACCTCGCGCTCGGCGTAGCCTTCGCGTTCAAGCTGTTCCAGGATGCGGGTCATGTTGGCGCGGCTGGTGCCCACCAGCTCGCTCAGCTCGCTGGGCGACGCGCGCCCGCCCTCAGCCGCCACCAGCAGGCACAGCACGTGGAAGGTGTTCTCCGACAGGCCGATGTTGCGCAGCACCGGGTCGAAGTAATCGGTCATGCCGGCCACGGCGATGCGGATGAGCCGCACCATCACCGTCTCGGCCATGGGCAGTTCGGGCAGGGCCGAGGCCATGGGGGGAGTACTGCGTTTGACGGCGGCGAGTTTGAGATTGCCCTTCATTGGTACCTAGATAGTTTATATATGAACTATAGGCGTGGAAATCGCCTTTCGAAGCAGGGCTTTCCCCAACGTAGGGCTCAGTCCAACCAGTGCCCCAGGCGCAACCGCTTCGTCGACAGATAGGCCTTGTTTTCGGGATGGGCCTCAACCTGCAGCTGTTCGGTGCCAGTGACCTCAATGCGCAAGCCATCCTCGGCTTCGTCCAGCTGCTGTGGCCACTCACCGATGTCCCGCACCCGACGCTGGCGCGTCGGCTCAAGAAAGTGCGGCAAGTGCTGGCAGATCCGTCGCTGCTGCCGGCCTTCTTCACGGAAGGCTGAGCCGGGCGGGCGACGGTTGCGCCACCAGCCGGACCGCCAGGACAGCCGCCGCACCACCCAGGTCCAACAACACCGGTGCCGCGCTGAGCGGCACACCCGCCGCATTGGCCATCACCGCACCATCACGCCGATCTGGCAGGTCACAGCACACAAGAGGCTTGTCCACAGGGTGCGCCGGGCGCCCCAGCGGGCCGCGCCTGGCGCACCCATCGTCATCGAAGGGTGTCCGGCACGAGGGTCAGCGCACTCGGGATCTGCACTCCGGGCAGGCCGTACTCGCGCGCCAGCAAGGCGCCGTGGGAAATCAGCCCGCCGATTTCCAGCACGATGCCCTTGATCAGCATGAACACCGGCGTCCAACCCGGATCGGTGGCATGCACGATGAGGATCTCACCTTGCTTGACGCGGCCGATCTGCGACAGCTCATGCACCACACGCGCCACGCTGGTGGTCTTGCCACGCAGCACGGCGTACGGTTCCTCCATCGTCAGGAAGCAGCGCTCCTTCATCTCGCGCAGCCCGCCGCGCGCCACACAGCGGCGACCGATTTCCTCGAAGCCCAGCTTGATGGCATCAGTGGACCAGTCCATCACCTCGCGCTTGTTGTCGCGGTACTCCAGGCTGTGGTGCGAGAAGTCGATCAGGAACTGGAACAGCTTGGCCTTGAACACGCCCATGGGCTGCGTCATCAGGTTGTCGTACACACGCTGGATCGAGGCCTCCAGCTTGTCGCGCATCAGCTCTTCCTGCTTGCGCGGGTCGGGCGTGCCCATCAGCGCTGGGAACAGGCGCAGGTCGACCATGGGGCTGTCGGCGCGGCGATCAAAGTAAATGTCGCGGTCGGGATGACCGCGCAGGCGCACGTGTTCTTCGTACTTCGTGCGGCAGGCTGGGCCGTCCACACACTGCTCCAGGAAGTGGAAGAAGCGCTCATCGGGGTACTTCTTGAACAGCGACTTCAGCTCGGGCGAGCGGTGGATCATCTCTGCCAGCTCCCACGACGCGGCGTTGTCCAGGCCGGTGATGGTGGGGTTTCGGCTGCCCGTCATCAGATCCATCATGATGGTGGGGCGGCCACCGGTGTACCAGTTCTGGCAGATCCAGCCGATCCAGCCCAGCGATTCACCCATGTACCAGAGCAGGCCATTCCACGGCGGGTCATACGAGGCCAGTTCGGCACGCGACAGCGGCTTGGCGTAGTCGCGATCAGTCTTCGATTCGATGAAGTTGTCGCGGATCGCCTTCCACCAGTTCAGGCCCATGTCGGGGGCGGTTGAACTCGACGCGGCGGAACTTGTCGAGGTAGCGCTCCCAGTCGAACGAGGCTGCGTTGGCCTCTTCGTGCCAGGCCAGCGGGATTTTGTGCAGCATGCCGGCGCGCAGTTGCGGCAGGATCGACTGCTTGATGCGCATCAGGTCCATGCTGGCGTTGTAGTACGACACGCCCTTGTGGTACTTCCACAGGCGCTGCGTGGTGTAGTCCTGCTCGGGGTCGCCGAAGGCATGCACGCCCACGCTGTGGCACTGGTTCAGACCCCAGCAGCGCCACGAGAACATCAGCGGCGAGATGACCCCGGTCCACATCTCTTCGGGGAACACGCGTGACCGGACGTTGTCGTAGGCCACGGCGTCGCTGTTGCCCTGCACGCTCTCGGTGACATCGGCATCCCACGAAAAGTCCACCGCGGTGACGGGGCAGGTCTGCAGCACGTAGAACTGGCCAGCGTGATAGCCCCAGTCCACGTCCTGCGGGAAGCCGTCGTAGGCCGTCTGGATGTTCAGGCCGATCTGGGCCAGCTGGGCCACGTGATCGTCGTTCAACGTGAAGCGGCTGCGGTCGGCGTCAGACACCGGCAGGTGCAGCGTGCCATTGCCGAGCTCGGCGTTGCGCACGATCTTGTGCTCTTTGGTGCCGAGCGTGCTCTGCAGGATGCGCAGCTGGCGGTGGCAGACGATGTATTCATCGGGCGTCACGATGGCCGACACCACCACGGCGAGAGACGACAAGCCAATCAGGCGCATCGTTTTGACGTTGCTTGTCACGCTGGCCCTCGGGCTTGGCATGGCCAGTGCCATGCTGATCTCCCGCAGCATCGGGCAGCCATTGCAACGCGCGGTGCAGGTGGCCGACACCACATTGCCGGCATTTCCTCGGCCTGCGCGACGAGATGGCCGGCCTGCAGCAGCTGGTCTATCGCTTCAACGTAGGGGACCACACCACCAGCGCTGAACCCCGAGCGCTGGCCATGGCCTCAACCGCCTGAGCGCGCCGCCCGCCACTCGGCCAACGCCGCCAGCCGCATCGGCGAGTTGGTCGAGCCGTACAGGTCGTACCCGCCGCGGCGCTCGATGAATTCGAACTCGAAGCGATCGTCAAACGGCGCCGCGTAGGCGTGCAGGTATTCGCCGCCCTGGGCATCGCGTTCGTAGAACACACCGCCCTCGCGCAGCGCGGCCAGGAAGGTGGGATCGAGCGCGACCTTGGCATCCAGGTCGTCGTAGTAGTTGTCGGGCACGGGCAGCAGCGGCGCGCCCTGGCGGCGCAGCGCGGCGGTGGTGGCCAGCACATCGTTCACCGCGATGGCGATCTGCTGCACACCGGCGCCGCCAAAGCGGGCCAGCGAGCGGGAGATGGCGGTGTTGTCGCGCTCGGAGACGATCAGCGAGGTGCGCACCGCCTTGTCGGCCGATTCGGTCTCGCGGCTGCGCAGCACGCCAAACGGATCGTGCAGCACCACGCTGCGCTGCGGCTGCAGGCCCAGCACGGCGCGCTCGAACAGCACCCAGGGGTTGATCTGGCCGCCGGGTACGGCGCGCACCAAGTGGTCGATGCGCGCGCCGCAGGTGGCGGGTTGATCGGCCAGGTTGCGCACCGCTTCGGCGTCCATCAGGAAATCGGCTTCGAAGGCATGCTGGCCCGCGCCATCGGCGGGCGGGCAGAAATACATCAGGCTGCCGTCGGGCGCCTGCACAGCGGGGATGTCGAGTTCACCCTGGCCGATGCGGCCGTTGACGCGCACGCAGCCCAGTGCTTCGGCCCGCGCCAGCGCGGCTTGGGGGTGGGCGGTGGTCAACGCGGCCGCGCAGGCCGAGGTGCCGTGCAGATCGAAGTAGCTGCGCGAGAAACATTCCTGCTCGCGGTTGAGCACGATGCGCACCTCGCCCAGGCCGAACAGATCAACCTCTTTCGAGCGATGGCGGCCGATGCGGCTGAAGCCCAGGCTTTCCAGCAGGCCAGCCAGGCGCGTGGCGGCATCGGTGTCCACCGCGAATTCGATGAACGACCAGCCGGCCAGTTGCGGCGGCGCAGGCGCATCGAACAGCGGCACGCGCGGTGCCGGCTCGGCCGGGGTGTAGCTCAGGCGCACCTGCTCTTCCAGCCACCGCAGCGAGCGCATCGCGTCCACTGCGTTGGCACGCGCGGGGGCCGAGCGGAACTCGTCGTTGAAGATCTCCAGCGAAATCGTGCCGGTGTAGCCGGCATCGAGGATGGCGCGCAGGAAGCCGGTCACGTTGAACTCGCCCTGGCCGGGGAAGCAGCGGTAGTGGCGGCTGTGGGTCAGCACATCGGTGTTGATCCACGGCGCATCGGCGAGCTGCACGTAGAAGATGCGGTCGCCCGGGATCTGGCGGATCGGCGCCGGGTCATCGCGCAGCGACAGGGTGTGGAAGCTGTCCAGCGTCATACCCAGGGCCGGGTGGTTGACTTGGCGCACCACGTCCCACACCTGCGAGAACAGCTTGATCTGGCTGCCCCAGGCCAGCGCCTCGTAAGCGATGCGCATGCCGCGCTGGCCGGCGCGCTGGGCCAGCAGCGCAAACTGTTCGGCCAAGGCGTCGGTGTCGCCCAGTGCATCGGGCTGCACGCTGGAGCACACCAGCAGCAGGTCGGTGCCCAGGGCCTCCATCAGGTCGAACTTGCGCTCCACCCGGCTGAGGCTGCGCGCCACCTGCTCGGGGGTGCTGCCATCGAAGTCCCGGAAGGGCTGGAACATGTCGATCGCCAGGCCCAGGTCAGCCGCGATGGCGCGCACTTCCTGCGGCTTGCCCGAGAACTGCAGCAGGTCGTTCTCGAAGATCTCCACGCCATCGAAGCCGGCGGCGGCAATGGCCTCCAGCTTCTCGCGCAGCATGCCGGACAGGGAGACGGTGGCGATCGATCGACGCATGGCAGACCTTTGGCTGTGGACGCTCAGGCGAAGCGCTTGAACGATCGCTTGAAAGCACGCGAGTTGGCCACCGACTGGTGGCGCATCTTGTCGTAATCAACCTTCTTCACCGGCACGGCATCGGCCTTGCCGAGGTCATGCATGTGCACGCGGTAGGTCTCGCGGGCGGTGAAGGCAGCCAGCGCCGCCAGCACGGTGGCCGCCAGCGTGATCGAGCCGACGATCAGCGGGATGTTGTCAGCCCCCGGAGGCGCCACATAGGCAAACAGCGCCGGCAGCATGGCCGTGACCAGCGTGCCCAGGTTCTGCGAGATGGCCATGGCCGAGACGCGGGTGCGGGTGGGGAACAGCTCGGGGAAGAAGCTGGGAAACACCGCGTTGTAGCCCTGGTAGACCACGCCCCACATCAGCAGCGACATCACCACCGCCAGCCCCACGTTGTGGATGCTGATGGCGTAGAGGTAACCAAACGACAGCAGGCCCGAAGCCAGCGCGCCAAAGATGATGGGCGGGCGGCGGCCGATCTTGTCGGACAGGTTGCCCACGAACGGGATCACGATCACAGCCACGATGTTCCCGAGCACGGGGATCCACAGGTACACGTCCTTGCTGAAGCCGATGCCGTAGCCGGGCTGCACCGCGTAGGCGGCGCCGAAGATGGAGGTGACCACCGGGATCACGTTCATCAGCGCCATGCAAATCACGCGCAGCATGTCGCGCCAGCTCTCGGTGATGGCCTGCACCACCGGCGCCTTGAGCACCGCCTGCTTGGCGCCTTCTTCGGCGAAGGCGGGCGTTTCATGCACCTCGCGGCGGATGATGTAGCCGGCCACGATGACCAGAAAGCTCAGCAGGAACGGAATGCGCCAGCCCCAGCTGTTGAAGTCGGCTGCCGGCATGTAGTGCGCCAGCGGCAGGAACACGGCCGCCGCCAGGATCTGGCCCGCCTGCACACCCTGCAGCGCAAAGCTGGAGAAGAAGCCACGGCGCCCAAACGGTGCGTGCTCCAGGATCATCGAGCTCGCGCCCGAGATCTCGCCGGCCACCGCGAAGCCCTGGATCAGGCGCAGCAGCACCAGCAGCGCCGGCGCCAGCAGGCCCACCTGGTCATACGTGGGCAGCAGGCCCACGGCCACGGTGGAGAAGCCCATCAGGAACATGCAGATGATCAGCACGTTCTTGCGGCCATGGGTGTCGCCCCAGTGGCCCAGGAAGAAAGCGCCGATCGGGCGGGCCACATAGCCCACGCCGTAGGTGGCCAGCGAGGCGATGATGGCCGCCTTCGGGTCGCCCTTGGGGAAGAAGATCTGCGGAAAGATCAGCGACGCCGCGGTGGCGTAGATGAAGAAGTCGTAATACTCCAGCGCCGAGCCGATCCAGCCACTGGCGGTGGCTTTCTTGGTCTGGTGCTCGCCGTCGGGCTCGTGGTCGCGCTCGTGATGGGTGGGGCTGGCCATGGGGATGTCCAAAACGAAAGAGCGCGAATCTAGGCCTCGGCCGCCCAAAGGGCCAGACATGACCGGGGGATGACGATCGATCACCGATCGCTGACAATCGCCAATCGACCGCAATCATGGTTTTTACCTAGACCCCATGGCCAGCAGCACCCGCCCCGAAGTCGACCGCGCCCTGCTCATCGAAGGCCTGGGCAAGGGCCTGCGCGTGATCGAAGCCTTCACCGACGACTGGCCGCGCATGACCGCCACCGAATGCGGCCAGCGCACCGGCATGACCCGCACCGCCGCGCGCCGCTACCTGATGAGCCTGGTGCACTACGGCTATGCCGACACCGACGGCAAGCACTACTGGCTCATGCCCAGCGTGCTGCGCCTGGGCCAGAGCTACCTGGAGGCGGCGCGCCTGCCGCGGCTGGTGCAGCCCTTCCTGCAGCGCCTGTCGATGCAGACCGGCGAGACGGCCAACTTCAGCGTGCTCGACGGCCATGAGGTGGTGTACCTGGTGCGCAGCAACTCGCCGCGGGTCATCTCCATCGGCTACCAGGTGGGTGCGCGCCAGCCGGCGCATGTGGTCTCACCCGGCCTGGCGGTGCTGGCCACCTACGAGCCCGACGCGCTTGACGCCTGGCTGGCCGCCCATGCCTTCCCCAAGTTCACCGCCAACACCATCACCGACCCGGCACGGTTCCGCGACTCGGTGCTGCTCACCGCCCAGCGCGGCTACAGCCGGGTGGAGCAACACGGCGACGTGGGCCTGTGCGGCCTGGCCGTGCCCCTGACCGACCGCAAGGGCCGCTGCGTGGGCGCGGTGAGCATGACCTTCCAGGCCCAGGCCTACCCCGAAGACGCCTGCCTCACCCGCCTGCTGCCGCCGCTGCAGGATGCGGTGCAGGCGTTGCGGCCGGTGCTATAGCACGATCAACGTAAGGTGCCCCTGCAGCGGGGCTGCACCACCGGCCCGATGTGCCGCCCCCTGCCCACGCGCCATACCGGCCGTTGTCCAGGCTGGCCGCGCATGCCTGCGGAACCTCGGTTTTGCCAATTTTTGCCAAACGCCATAGGCTCACGTCATGAGCACGATGAACATCTCCCTGCCCGACACCCTCAAGTCCTTCGTGGATGAACAAGTCGTTCAGCGCGGCTACGCTGGCATCCAGACCACATTGACGTCTGGCGCGTACTGCACGGCCAGCGGGACATACCGGCATGGATGCAGGCGGCGGCCAGCGGCGACGTGGTGGCACTCGCGCCGATCTGCGCCGGTTGCCCCCGCTCAAGGGGTGCACAACACCGCGTTGGCATGCATGGTGTCGAGGTACTCCTTCACCGAGCTGATCTGCCCGTCACGCACCGTGATCAGGAAGTGGTAGTGGTTGTTGTAGGTGCGCCCGCTGCGGGTGTGGGCCAGCGATTCGGCCTCCACCGCCACCCGCTCGCCTTCGGCCGTGAGCACCTTGGGCGTGATCTGGATCGGGCCTTTCAGCGTCTCCACCACACCTGACAGCAGCTTCGTGAAGGCGGCCTTGTCGTAGGTGCCCGAGATGGGCATCGTGCCGGCCACCCACCAGGTGGCCGTGTCGGCCATCATGCCCATGGTGCGGGGCACATCGCCCGATGAGAAGGCGGCCAGGAAGTCGAGGACGACCTGCTTGTTGGGATGGTCAGCTGGCATGGTGTTGATGCTCCGTCGATAGGCCCAAGGCCCGATGAACACGGGCCGCGCTCAGAGCGGCCAGTCGATTTCGATCCAGCCATCCACCACCGCCACCGGGAAGGTGAGGATCGGCGTTTTGGCCAGCGCGGCCGGCTCGCCGGTGCGCAGATCGAAGCGCACGCTGTGCTTGGGGCAAAAGAGATACACCCCCCGCACGCGACCCCCTTCCAGCGGCGCCTGCTGGTGGGAGCAGCGGTTTTCCACTGCAAACAAGCCCTTGTCCGAGCGACACAGCAGCACGGAGGTGCCCTCCACCGCCACGGCCTTGTTCGCGTTCTCGGGCAGGTCGGCCAGCGCCATCACCGCGATGCGCCGCGTCACGGTCATGGCGTGGCGTCCCAGCGGCTGCGGTCACTTGTCGCCATTGACATAGCGATCCACCTCGCGGTGAAAGTGGCGGACGCGCTGCTCCTGCTCGCCCCACAGCGGGCCTTTGAAGCCGCGTGATTTGAGGCCGCGCTGCACATGGGGCACCAGGTCGAAGTCTTGCAGCAGCACCGGGCCGATGGCCGGCTCCACGCCAGCGGGCCAGCGCTCGATGTCCGGGCGCATCTCGCCGGTGAGGTCCACCCCTTCGGGCATCGCCATCCAGGTGGGCACGTTGTAGTTGGGCACGTCCACATGGCGGTAGAGCAGGATGTTGTCGTAGAAGAAGCGCTCGGGGTCGGTGGGGTGCGGCACGAAGCGCATGATGAACACGCCCTCGGCATGCATGCCCATCTGCACGTTGGGGAACAGGCCGGTGATCCAGCCGTCGCTCAACTGGCCGTCGGTGAGCCGATCCCAGGCGTTGAGCCCCAGCCGCGCAGCGCGCTCACGCTTGGCCAGTTGGATGTCGCGCCGCGTGTCGGCCACGGTGCCGGGGTAGGTGTCGGGGTCGACGCCGGCATCGCGCAGGAAGATGCGCACGCCTTCGTCATGGGCCCGCTCATGCGGCACCTCATGGCGGTGCGACTTGATGCCGAACCACATGATCATGCGGCCGAAGCCGTTTTTGTACAGATCGATCTGGCTGAACTCCTCGATCGAGCCCTGCGTCTGCGGATGGATGTGCGGCAGGTGGTACGACTCGTAGAAGGTGTCCACCCCTGTCTTCCAGTTGCTCTGCCATTCGCTGCGGGTGTGGCGTACCAGGTTCATGGTGTCCATGCCGTAGGCTTCCAGGTAGCCCTCGGGCAGGCCCATCCATTCGTGCAGCGGCGGTGCCTGGCCATCCATGTTGACAAACACCAGCCCGGCCAGCGTCTCGCAGCGCACCTCGGTGAGGCCGGGGCGGTGCGCCACCAAGGCGGGGTTGAAGGTCTCTTCATCGACGATCTTCTGCAGCGTGCCATCGCAGCTGAACTGCCAGCTGTGGAAGGCACAGGTGAAGCTGTCGGCCGTGCCGCGATCCACCTGGCACACCCGGTTGCCGCGGTGCGGGCAGGCGTTGTAGAAGGCTTTGATGCTGCCGTCGTGCTGGCGCACGATCAGGAACTCTTCATGCCCATGCTCGAACAGCGTGAAGTCGCCGGGCTCGCGGATGTCCACCGTCACCGCGGCCAGCAGCCACACCCGCGGCCACAGGTGCTGCCATTCCTGCTGCATGAACTCGCGCGTGTAGTAGCGCGCGGGGTCGGGCACCTCCAGCCCGTTGTCGACCGGGGCCGAGCGGCCCTCCAGCGTGCCCGGTGGGGCCTGCAGATCCAAAGGAAAGGTGAACTTCGGTTGTGCACTCATGGCGGCTCCTGCAAGGGTTGAGACGGCGGCGCAGCGATCAGGTCATCGAGATGCGCACCACATGGCCGTAGTCGACCGGCAGCACCACGCCGTTCAGGTACGAGCCGGCTTCGCTGGTGAGCAGCAGCAGCGGGCCGTCCAGCTCTTCCAGCCGGCCCACGCGCTTGGCCGGCAGGTTCTCCACCTCCAACTTGCCTTCAGGGCTGTCGAAGTACCAGTCGACCATCGAGGTGCGAAAGTACCCCGGTGCGATTGAATTGGCGCGGATGTTGTGCGGCAGCAGGTCGATGGCCAACTGCTTGGTGAACTGGATCAACGCGGCCTTGGCGCTGCCATAGATCGACAGGTACGGCTTGGTGAGCTGCCCCGTGATCGAGGTGATGTTGACGATGTTGCCCGGCTTGCCCGCGGCGATGAGGCGCTTGGAAAACTCGCGCGCCATGCGCATCGAGCCGGTGACGTTGACGTTGAAGAGGTTCTCCCACTGCTCGTCGGTGATGTCGGGAAACGGCGCAAACACGATCTGGCCGGCGTTGTTGACCAGCACGTCCACCGTGCCGAAGGCCTTCTCGGCGGCGTCAAAGGCCTGGGTCACGCTGGCGGTGTTGCCGATGTCGAGCGCCACGGCAAAGGCCTGGCCGCCGCGTTCGCGGATGGCATGCGCGGCCTCTTCGACCGAATCCTTGCGGCGCGCCGCGCAGATCACCCGCGCGCCCGCATCGGCCAGGGTGTCGACGAAGTGGCGGCCCATGCCGCTGCTCGCGCCCGTCACGAGCACGGTGCGGCCTTGAAGAGAGAAGCGATCGGTGGCGGTGGTCATGGCAGAGTCTCCTGTGGGTTGTCTTGGGATCGTGGGGCAGCGGTGGCTTGCGCGGCTGGCCCTGCAGCCGGCATCAGCGGCTCCAGCAGGTGCGCCTGCAGCGTGGCCTGGTCCTGCGCCGTCAGGCCGAGGGCCTCGCGCAGGTAGGTGGTCTCATCACCCCAGTGTTCATCGATGGCCGCGAAGGCCGCGGCCAGGTAGCCGGGGTGGGATTGCGTCAGCGCGGCCATCACCTCGGCATTCAGTGCATGGCCCAGCTGGAAGGTGAGGTCGCGGCGGTAGGCGTTGCTCAGCGCGTAGTCTTCGGCGATGGTGTGGCGCGGCACGCCCAGGGCCATCAGCACCACGGCGCTGGCGAAGCCGGTGCGGTCACGCCCGCTGGTGCAGTGAAACAGCAGCGGCAAGGCGCCGCCGTGCATCAGCTGCAGCAGGCGGGCATACACCGGCGCCTGCTCGGTGACGAAGCGGGTGTAGATCTCGCGCACCCGCGCCTCCACCTGCGCCACGGTGAGCGTGCCCGCGCGGGCCTGGGCAATCAGCTCGTCGCCCCGGTGCGGCATGAAGCCGAAGGCATGCTGCCGCGGTGGCCCGGGCAGCGCGCGGTTGGGCTTGTGTTCGCGCTCGCTGGGGGCGCGCAAATCCACCACCGTGTGCAGCCCCAGGCGATCCAGCTGGGCCAGATCAGTCGGGTCGAGTTCAGCCAACGAATCGGATCGAAACAACCGGCCCCAACGCACCTGCCGGCCATCCCGCGTGGCATAGCCCCCCAGGTCGCGGCAGTTCACGGCGCCGCGCAGCGGCAGGCGGCGTGGCCCACCACTGCGCTCGCCCTCGGCGAGACGCGTCATGTGACTAACCTCGGGCGATCGGCGCCAGCAGCGTCTCGATGGCCGGCACCCGCGTCGGATCAGGCTCCCAGCCCTGCATCAGCAGCCAGGAGCGGTCGCGCAGCAACTGTGCCTTCGACATCGCCATCACCGTGGCAGCCACCTGGGCTTGCACGGTGCCGCTGCCTTCGGCGTGCACGGCCCGCACGGTCTCGGCGGTGGCGCTGCGCAGGGCCCGCACGGCCTGCACGATTTCATCGGGCTCGGCGCGGGCGCGTTCCAGCACTTGGGCGCCAGCCTGCTGGGCCTGGGCCAAGGTATCCACCGCGGCCTGCGTGCGCGTCTTGCCCTGGGCCTGGTCGGCCAGCGCCTGGGCACAATCGACCAGCCGGGCCAGCTCATCGCAATCAAAGCGGTATTCCAGCGGCAGGTGCTGGGCCAGCAGCGTGAGCGTGCCGATGGTGAGCTGGGCCGACTGCATGGCCAGCTGGTTGGACTGATCCAGCGCGGGGATCACGTCTTCCATCATCGCCTTGATGATGGTCTGGATCTGGAGTTGGGGGCGTAGTTGCATGATCAGCTCGCTTTCTCGATCAGGTCGCGCATCTCGTCTTGCAGCATGTAGCCCACGCCCAGCAGCCACGCCAGCAGGATGTCCTGGTGCGACTTGCCGTTGCGGGCCACGCGGTAGCTGGTGGCCAGCGTCATCACGATCATCGAATAGGCATTGAAGACCTGGTAGTAGTGCAGCGAGCGCCGGTCCACCTGCAAGCCCGAGGCTTTTTCGTAGGCCGCGATGAACTCGTCTTCGGGCATCAGGCCCGACACCAGGAAGGTGGTGCCGTCTTCGGCATAGGTGCCGAAGGCACGGCTGGTGCTCCAGGCCAGGTCCTGGTGGCGGTCACCAATGCGGCTGAGCTCCCAGTCAAGCCAGGTGTTGATGCGGCAGTCGGCTTCGTTGAACAGGTAGTTGCCGGTGCGGAAATCACCATGCACGATGGACAGCTGCTCCACCGGCGGCGCGTTCTGGTGCAGCCAGGCTGAGGCCACGGCCATCAGCGGTACGTCTTCATCGCAGTCTTCTTCCCACACACGGTCCCACCAGTTCACCGCCAATTCGGCGTTGTGACTGCCGGGCTTGGGCAGATCAAACACCGACAGATCCGCCTGGCGGAAGTCAAAGGTGTGCAGGCGGGCCAGGTGCTCGACAAACTGCGGCGCCAACTGCTTGCGCACGGCCTCGGGGATGAAGGTACCCAGGCCCGAGACATTGCCCTTGGCGTTGCTGGGCTTGGTGACGCCCGACACAAAGCCGTAAACGATGCCGGGGTACGGCAGGTGCTCAGCCGTGTTGTCCACCCAGAACACCGGCGGCACCGGCAGCGAACCGGTCAACGCCTTCACCACTTGGTATTCGCGCAGCCGGCTGGTGGCATGCAGCGATTCCGCCAGGTCGGTGCGCAGCACCATGCGGGTGGTCTCACGGCCCACCCCCGGCCGATCCCAGGTGAGGCTGAAGGCCATCTGCAGCTTCGAGGCGCCGCCCGACAGCCACTGCGCCTCGGTGATCTCGAACGGCGTCTTCAGCTGCGAGGCGATGAGCGATTGCACACCGGCCACCAGCCGCTCCAGCGGAAGCTTGGTGTAGGGCGGGCTGGTGCGCTTCTCCATCTTGTAGGTGAGCGCGCGGTCCACCTCGCGCTCCACCTCGAAGCGCTTGCGCGTGGCGGCGATCCACTCGGGGGTGGGCCGGTCCTTGTCGATGGTGTGCATGGTTGTCTCCACAGGGTGCTTGGAATCAAGGATCAGGATCAGGAAGTGATGTGGCCGGACGACTGCGTCCAGCGGCGCCCGTGCTGGCGCGTCAACGCCTGCAGCGAGGTGATCTCGGACGCCAGGCCGTAGCCCACGCGGCCGTTGTGCAGCGTCCAGCGGCATTGCGCGGCGTACACCAGCGAGCCCACGTAGCAGATCCACGGGCCACCCACCTCGGCCATGCCGTGGGCATGCCACTGCTTGCCGCGCTTGTCGGTGGCGATCACTTCCACCGCATGGATCACGCTGCCGATGCGATGCGTGGTGAGCTTCAGGTCGGTGAGGCCGTAGACCTCGCCGTTTTCCATCACGTAGCCGTGCGCCAGGCTCTGCTGCTGGTCCACGGGCTTGGAGGGATCCCAGTGGTTGATCCACTTGATGGCCAGGTCAGGGCCGAAGTGGGCATGTGACCAACCCATCGTGGGCACGAAGATCTCGGCCCGGTCGCCCCAGCTGTGGTCCATGGTCTCGACGCAGTCCACCTCGTAGGTCTCACCGCGGAACTTCAGCGTGCCGGTGTAGTGGCCGGTGAGATCGAAGTGCCCACCGTAGCCCGAGCCCATGCCGGCGCCGGCATGCTGCTCTTCAGTGGTGGCCTTGGCCATCGGGCTGTGGTGGGGGTCATGGATGTCAAAGGGCTCCATCAGGCCTTTGAAGTCGACATGAATCTCCATGCCGTCGTAGCCGATGTAATCGACCCGGTAATCGCGCGGCGCATTCACCACCTTCACCGACAGGCCGTTGGCCGTGGTGTACTCCGACAACTTGGGCGGGCAAGGCAGCGCCATCTGGCTGTCCAGGTACAGCGTCTCGGCCCGGTTGTCGACCAGCGCGCCGTACAACGACACATCGCACGACTGCACGCCCACACCGCGGCGCGCCACGGTGTAGACGATGGCCATCAGCTTCTCTTTGGGGATGTAGAAGCAGAACCAGTTGGTCTCGGCGTGCCGGTGATCGGCATTGGCAGGGGTGTGAAATTCGACATCGCGAGCGGTGATCAATCCAGTCTCCATCGGGGTTGCATGGCGATGCAGTCTAGGAAAGCCCCCTTCCCACGTCTTTCATATTTGACGTAGATTCGTGTCAAGAACGTGCTTGTCATCGCCGGCTCGGATGACCGCCCATGACAAACAGAGGAGACACCCCATGGCCGAAACGCTCAGAGCGATCGATGCCTTCAGTCAGGCAGTGCAATGCCCCCCGGTGCTGGCCAACGACGCCGCAGGCTGGGGCGGCATCGCGGTGTGCGAATGGGACCTGCCCTGGCTCGACGGCTTCGAGCTCGCCGAGAACGACGACTTCATCATTGCGTATCACAGCGCCGGCTCACGCAGCGTGCGCGCGGCCTGCGATGGCGCCTGGATCGACAAGTACTCGATCCCCGGCCTGATCAGCGTGATCCCGCCCGGGCGCCGCATTGACTACCGCATCCAGGGCGCGGTGTGCTTCTCTTCGGTGCACATTCCGCGCCGCATGGTGAGCCCGGTGTGGGGCGAGCAGGGGCTGGCGCAGCGCGGCATCCGCTTCGCCTTTCAAGATGCCTACACGCAGGCCTGCATGACCACGCTGGTGGATGAAGCCCGCACCCCGCGCCACCGCAGCCTGCCCTATGTGCAGGCGGTGACACGCGCGCTGCTGCTGCACCTGGTGCGCAACTTCGAAAGCCAGGACAGCGCGCTGGCCGCCCTGCCCGCGCTGCCCGGCGGCCCGGAGCGCCGCTTCGACATCGGGCCCATCCTTGACTTCATCGACAGCCACCTGGCCTGGTCATTGAACCTCGATGACCTGGCTGACCGCGCCGGCGCCAGCCGCGCCCACTTCGCGCGCCAGTTCCGCGATGCCGTGGGCATTGCGCCGCATCGCTACGTGACGCTGCGCCGTGTAGAGCGGGCCAAAGAGCTGCTCACCCAGTCCACCCTCGGCCTCGCCGAGATCGCGCATGACCTGGGCTTCAGCAGCCAGTCGCACTTCACCCAGGTGTTCCATGCGCTGGCGGGCAAGACACCGAAGCTGTACCGACAGCAACGCAGCGCTGCACCCGCAGCCTAGGGTGCCTTCAGCCCGGTGACCAAGCCGGGGCTCGCGCACGGCATCACCAGCGGCGTGCTCCAATTGGCGGTGCATCCCAGGGGCGCGGGGCGCGCAGCAAGACGCTGTGGGATACCGGAACTATCTTCCGTAAGATGGCGATCGCCGGCTGCGCGCTGAGCGCCTCAACCACAACCTTCACCATGCCCTCCCGATCCCCCAAGAAGAAAACGATCACCCGACTGACGCCTGACCTGCGCATTGCAGACATCATCGCGACCACCCGGCAGATCATCCAGGAGAAGGGCTATGAAAGCGTGCTGACCACCGAGGTGGCCAGCCGCTGCGGCATCTCCGAAGCCACCATCTTCAAGTACTTCCCGACCAAGCGCGACCTGCTGCGCACCGTCACCGAACAATGGTTCGGTGAGGTGCTGGACCACATCGAAGGCACCGACAACCAAGCCCTTCCCATCGCCGCCCGGTTGCGCCAGGTGATCTGGGAAAGCCTGTCGATCATCCGGCATGAGCGCACGCTGTCACGCTACATCCTGATGGAGCTGCGGGCCGACCCGACCTACAAGTCGATGCACGTCTACCAGCTCAACCGGCGCTACACCAGCCGGGTGATCTCGGTGTTGAAGGATGCGGTGCAGTCGGGCGAATTCAGGGCCGATGTGTCGCTGGCGGTGATCCGCAACATGATCTTCGGCAGCATCGAGCACACCACCTGGGCCTACCTGCGCGGCGAAGGGGATTTCGACGTGGATGAAGCGGCCGATCAGATCGCTGGGGTGATCTCGCGTGGGCTGCTGGTGGACGGCGCGGCCGGCCACCACGCGCCGGCCGGCAAGGCGACCAGGAAGGCGGCCGGGAAAGCGGCCGGGAAAGCGCCCAAGAAGGCCGCTTCAGCCAAGTAAGGCATGGCCCGAACGCCGCGTGCTCAGAAGACGAGCACCGGCTTGACCACCTCACCGCGCTCGGACGCCTGCATGGCCTCATTGATCTGCTCGAACGGGAACTTGGCGATCAAGCGGTCAAACGGGAAGCGCCCGGCGCGATACAGATCGATCAAGCGTGGGATGAAGGTCTGCGGGTCGGCATCGCCCTCGACGATGTACTTCACCCCCGCCCCGCGGGCCAGCATGCTCATCATGTTCAAGGGCAGCATCGCATCGGCCGGCGGCACGCCCAGCAAGCCGAGCATGCCGTTGTAAAGCACCGCTTCGCCCGCCACGGCCACCACGGCAGGGATGCCCGTCGTGTCCAGCGCATGGGTCACGCCGCCGCCGCTCAGCTCACGCAAGGTGCCCAGCACATCCGGGTTGGCCGAGGGATCGATGGCGTGGGCGGCCCCCAACTCGATGGCCAGTTGGCGACGCGCTGGGTTCGGATCGATCACGATGACGGGCCCCGCCCCGACCGCCAGCGCCCCCAGCAGCGCACTCAACCCGACACCGCCGGCACCAAAGATCGCCAATGAATCGCCGGGGCCCAGACGCAGCGAATTGATCGCAGCCCCCGCGCCCGTCTGCACGCCGCAGCCCAGCGGGCCCAGGATATCGAGCGGCACGTCCTGCGGCACCTTCACGGCATTGCGCACATCCACGATGGCCTGCGTGGCAAACGACGATTGATTGAAGAAGGCCGCGTTGATGCGCTGGCCCGCCTGGCTCAGCGGGCTGGAGCCATCCGACCCGCGGCCACCGCTCAGGTTGAGCGGCCCGAAGTTGAAGCAGTAGGCCGGCAACTGCTTGCGGCAACTGGGGCACGCGGCACAGGAATGGAAGGACAGCACCACGTGGTCGCCCGGCTGCAGCGAGGTCACCGCCGCGCCCACGGCCTCGACCACGCCCGAGCCCTCATGGCCAGCCACAAAGGGCACGGGCAGTGAAAAGCCGGCGCCATCGCGGAACACCAGATCGGTATGGCAGATGCCCGCGCCCACCATGCGCACGCGCACCTCCGAGGCCCGCGGGGCCTCCACCTCCACCTCTTCCAGGCTCAGCGGCGCCCCGATCTGGCGAACGATCGCCGCGCGGGCACGGGTGGTAGGAGAGGGTGTGGGCATGGCAGGTCCTTTTCTGTGGGGGGATCAGGTGGATGGATCAGGTGGATGGATCAGGTGACGGATGAGGTGGCGGATCAGCTCGGTGAGGCCAGCGGATGGCCCAGCTCAACCGCCGCGGCGCGCCGCGGGTTAAGCAGGAAACACGACAGCGCCGGCACCAGCAGCAACGCGCCCAACATGTTCAGCACGAACATGAAGGTGAGCAGGATGCCCATGTCGGCCTGGAACTTGATGGGCGACCAGGCCCAGGTGACCACGCTGGCCCCCAGCGTGCATCCCACCAGGAACACCACCCGCCCGGTGAACTGCACCGATTGTTTGTAGGCCTCGCGCAGCGGCAGGCCCTGGCGCTGGAAGGTGAGCTGCACCGACAGCAGGTACAGCGCGTAGTCGATGCCGATGCCCACGCCGAGCGCGATGACGGGCAGCGTGGCCACCTTGACGCCGATGCCCAGCGCCACCATCAGCGCCTCGCACAGGATGGAGGTCAGCACCAGCGGCAGCACCGCCACCACCACCGCCCGCCAACTGCGGAAGGTGATGAAGCACAGCACCACCACCGCGCCGTACACCAGCAGTAGCATGGTGCGGTTGGCTTCCTTCACCACGCTGTTGGTGGCGGCTTCGATGCCGGCGCTGCCCGCGGCCAGCAGGAACTGGCGCTCCGGGGTGTTGTGGGCCGTGGCGAAGGCCTCTACCGCATGCACCACGCGCTCCAGGGTTTCGGCCTTGTGGTCGGTCAGGTAGGCCACCAATGGCTGCACCGAGCAGGCCTTGTTGGTGAGATCGGGGTTGCTGGCCATGGCCTGGTTGCCGGCGAAGTTGACGGTCTCCTGGTTGCGCGCCAGCGTGATCCACTTGAAGCTGCCTTCGTAGGTGCCCGCGGTGACGGCCTTCACCGAATCGGCCAGCGACACCGTCGTCTGCACGCCTGGCACCTGGCGCAGCTGCCAGGCCAGGCGGTCCACCTCCACCAGGGCTTCGTAGCTCAGGCAGGTGTCGGGCGGCGTCTTCACGATCACGGCGAACTGGTCGCTGCTGAGCGCGAAGTTGCGCGTGACGAAGGCGTTGTCCTGGTTGTAGCGGGCATCCGGGCGCAGCTCGGGCGCGCCGGGATCCAGGTCGCCGATCTGCAGGTTCAGGCTGACGATGAAGCCGCCCACCGCCAGCACCACCGCACCCAGGATCAGCGCGGTGGCCCATGAACGCTCGGTGAAACGATCCAGCAGGTTCCACAGCGAACTCAGGCCCCGGCCCGCGCTTTCAGCGCGCTCGGCCTGCAGGCTGCGGCTGGCCGCCACCGCGCTCACGCCGGTGTACGACAGCAGCACCGGCAGCAGCACGAGGTTGGTGAAGATCAGCACGGCCACGCCGATGCTGGCGGCCAAGGCGAGCTCGCGGATCACCGGGATGTCGATGGTCATCAGCACCGCAAAGCCCACGGCATCGGCCACCAGCGCGGTGAGACCGGCCAGGAACAGGCGGCGGAAGGTATAGCGCGCGGCCACCAGGCGGTGCGTGCCCCGGCCCACGTCCTGCATGATGCCGTTCATCTTTTGCGCCCCATGCGAGACGCCGATGGCGAAGATGAGAAACGGCACCAGCATCGAGAACGGATCCAGCTCGAAGCCCAGCGCCGAGACGATGCCCAGCTGCCACAGCACGGCCATCAGCGAGCAGGCGATCACCAGCGCCGTGCTGCGCCAGCAGCGGGTGTAGAAGAAGATCACGGCGGTGGCGATCAGTGCGGCCACGCCAAAGTAGGTGGCCACCTGCACCAGGCCATCGATCAGCTCGCCCACCAGCTTGGCAAAGCCGATGATGTGCATGCGCACCGGTGCCGCGGGGGGCTGCCCCTTGTCAGCCGCAGGGCCTTCGAAGCGGCTGCGGATGGCTTCCAGGCGCTGCGAGAACAGGTGGTAGTCGAGCCGGCGGCCGGTCTGTGCATCCAGGTCGAGCAGCGGTACGAAGATCATGCTGGACTTCTGGTCCACCGCGATCAGCGCCTGCGCCGCGCTGGAGCGGGCGATGTTGCGCTTCACCTGCTCCAGGTCCTGCGGTGCGCCGCTGTAGTTGTCGGGCATCACCGAGCCGCCTTCGAAGCCTTCTTCGGTGACTTCGAGCCAGCGCACGGCCGGGGTCCACAGCGATTTGACGCCGGCGCGGTCCACCCCGGGGGTGAGCGTCAGCTCATCGTTGATCTGCTGCAGGCGGCGCAGGTAGGCCGGGTCGTAGATGTCGCCCGCAGGGTTCTCCACCACCACGCGGATGGCATTGCCCAGGCCGCGCAAATCCTGCTGGTTGGCAAAGTAGTTTTCGATGAACGGGTGGTGCTGCGGAATCATCTTCTCGAAGCTGGCGTTCAGCACCAGCCGGGTCGCCAGCAGGGTGCCGAACACCAGCGTGGCCAGCACGCAGAAGCAGGCCACCGCACGCCGGTGGTTGAAGATGAGCCGCTCCAGGCGGTTGCCCGATGTTGCATCGAAGGCCGCCAGGTCCTGCACCACAGGCATGGCATCGAGCTCGGTGCCGGTGTTGATGTTCATGAGATCGCTACTCGCCCCACAGGGCATGAAAACTAAGGAAGGGCCAGGGGCTGCACGCCCCGCGGACCCGCCGTCACCAGCGCCTTCGGGCTGGCAAAGGCCACGCTGCCGATGGGCCGCTTGGCGCGCGGCGCCTGTGTGAAGGTGCGCCCGCCGTCGGTGGACTGCAGCACATGCCCGGCCTGGCTGGTGAGCACCAGGCGGCCATCGGGCGCCTGGGCTGCGGCGGTGAGGCCCACGTCGATGCCGGTGTCGACCTTCAGCCAGTGCTGGCCCGCGTCATCGCTGCGGAACACGTTGCCACGCAGGCCGAAGACCAGCAGGCCCTCGCCGCCGGTCGAGGCGATGCCGAAGAAGGTGCCGCGGTAATCCACCGGCATCGCCTGGAAGCGCTGTGATGCGGCATCGAGCCGCAGCACCAGGCCCTGCTCACCGGCCAGGTACAGGTGCTTGCCGGCGGGGCGCACGGCGTAGAGGTGCAGGCGCTGCGGGTTGTCGGTGAGGTCGAACAGCGGCACCCAGTGCTGGCCGCCGTCATCGGTGCGGAAGATCAGGTTGAACAGGCCGACGATGTAGCCCACCGATTCATCCTGGAACCAGACATCGAGGAAGGGCTTGTCAGCACCTTCGCTCACCAGGCGCTCGATCTCGTCTTGGAAGCACGCCTGGGCCGCGGCATCACCGGCCAGCGCGGCCGGTGGGTGGGCGGCGTAGTGCGTCTTCATCAACTGCACGGCAGCGCGGCCATCGAGCTGGCGGGCCCAGTGCAGGCCGCCATCGGTGGTGGCCAGCACCACGCCGTCATGGCCCACCGCCCAGCCCTTCTGCGGCGTGGGGAAGTGCACGGCGGTGAGGTCCGAGCTCACCGGCACTTCGGCCTGGCGCCAGGTCTGGCCCGCGTCGTCGGAACACAGGATGTGGCCGCGCTCCCCCACGGCCACCAGCCGGTTGCCGGCGCGGGCCACGCCGTTGAGCAGGCCCTTGGGCGCCAAGGCGCTGGGGCTGGCGGGGGTATCCAGTCGATCACGGAAGGCGTGGCTGGTCAGCGGCGCGGCGGCCAGCATCAGCAGGCTCAGCCCCATCGCCACGGTTCGCAGGCAGGTGTTCATGTCGGATCAGGTCGCGGTTGCAATCAGGTTGGCTGCGCCGGCCGAAGCTGGCGCAGCCGCAGCGTCAGCGCACGCCGCCGCCGGCCAGGGTGTCAGGCAGCCATTCACGTTCAGGCGGCGGGGCGATGTACTTCACGCCGCCGCTGTCGGCGAAGTAGAAGTTCATCGCGTAAACACCCGAGACCAAGTCATAGGCCCCATTGGTTTGCGCCAGCACGGCCGGGATGTCATAGCTCGGCGCCACGTAGTTGAAGGCGGCGCGGTAGAGCTGGTTGCGCATGTCGTACTGGTCGCTGCTGATGGCCACCCACGAGTCTTCATCCAGGTAGAAGACCCGCTTGCTGTAGATGTGGCGGCGGCCTTCGGCCAGCGTGGCTTCCACCACCCACACGCGGTGCAATTCCCAGCGCACGAAGTCGGGGTTCAGGTGGTTGGGCTTGAAGAGGTCGTCCGCGTTGGACTGGTAGACCATCTTGTAGGTGTTGTACGGAACGTAGATTTCCTTCTTGCCCACCAGCTTGAAGTTGAAGCGCTCCATCGAGCCGAGGAAGACGAAGGAATCGTCATAGGTGGACGCACCGCCGGTGGACGGGTTGGGCGTATCAAACGCCACCGACGGCGACAGCCGCACCCGGCGCTGGCCCGGCAGGTACGACCAGGCACGCCGGCCCGCGTTGGCATAGTCGATCGGGTCCTGCAACAGGATGGCCTCGCCGGCACGGCGCGCCGGCTCGGTGTAGAACACCTTCACGCGGTAGTTGTTCACCGCCTCGGCCTTGTCGGAATACCAATACGGAAAGTCCGACACGTTGCTGCCGGCCGTGGCCAGCGTGGGGCGACCGGTCGAGTCGACGTAGAAGGCCTTGTAGTTGAAGGTGAAGGCATCGCCTTCGTAGCGCACCAGGTGGTTCCACATGGCTTCCACGCCGTTCTGCGGCATCGGGAAGGGGAACCCGCCCAGGCAGCCGGAAAGCGTGCGCCCATCGGCCGGCACCTTGGCGGTGGTGGCGCACTTCAGCGTGTTGTCAGCCACACGCTGCGGGTAGGCGGCGCTGCGGTGGGTGGGGTACACGTCGATGCGGTACGACGGGTACTTCTTCATCAGGCCCTTGGTGCCTTCGGTGAGCTTGTCAGCGTACTGGGCCATGTTCTTGGCGTCGATCGAGTACAGCGGCTTCTCGCTGGCGTAGGGGTCGCGCCGCACCGGGTCGCCCTTCTTGTAGCCGGCCGGCAGCGTGGTGAGCCCGCCGGTGTAGGGCGGGATGGTGCCGGCGGCGTTGCCGGCCTTCTCGGCCCCCACGGCGGTAAGGGTGTTGCCAAGCTTTTTGGCCTCGTCAGCGGAAACGGCAGCCAGGGCGCCACTTGCGAAGGCGGCCGAACAGGCCAGCACGGTCAGTTGGGTTCGAATCGTCATGATGTTTTGTCTCCGTTCAGAACGTCGCCTTGAAGGTCAGGGCGACAAAACCACGGTCGTTGAGCAGCGTGGACAGGCCATTGACACGCAGCACCTGCGTACCGGTCTGAGCCTGCGGGGCGTACTTGGAGCGGCCGAAGTAGTCGACATAGCGCAGGTCGACGCGGTACTTGGCATACAGGTCAGCCCCCAGGCCGATGCTGTAGTTGCCATTGCCTTCGTTGCCGCCCAGCGCCACCGGCGAGTTGCCATACAGCCCCTTGGAAACGGACATCGGCATGAACATGTCCAGGCCCGGCAGCACCTGCAGCCAGCTCGGCGTGAACGACAGCGCCAGGCCCACCGCGTTGCGGGTGGAGCAGCCGTCCCACTTGTCGCGGTAGCCGGCACCCAGCGCCGCAGCGCGGCTGGCATCGCAGATGCCGTAGCCTTCGCCCTGGTACATGTCGCGGTTGCTGGACACCCCCACCAGGTGCGAAACGGTCAGCTCGCCCAATGCCACGGCGGTGTCGTACAGCTTGAAGCCCCCCACGTCCGCCTGCCCGAGCACGGCCACGCCGTTGAGCACGGCATGCAGCGTCTTGCCGCGGGCCTGGTAGGTGTTGCCGTCCAGCGTGGGCACGCCGTTGGGGTAGATCGTGGCACTGGCTGCCGCACCGCTCAGCGGCGCCAGCAGCGGCGAGTACAGCGGCATGTTCTTGCGGTAGCTCAGCTCTGCACCCATGCTCACCGAGCCCACTGATTTGGACAGGCTCAAACCGAACAGATCGATGTTCTCGCCGTAGAACTGCTGGTAGTAGTTGCCGGTGCCGGGCGAGAAGCGGAACAGCGTGGGGGTCTTGTCGGTGAAGTTGCGGTAGTAGAAGCCCAGCGTGCCATCCAGCCAGGCGGGGCTCCAGCGCGCGTTCACGCCCCAGTCGCCGCGCTTCTCGGGACGGCTGTTGCCCAGGTTGGCGCCAAAGCCGGCGGCGTTGAAGTTGGTGGGGCCGTTGAAGCCCATGTCGATGATGCCCAGGTAAGTGCCACCTTCAGGCAGGCGCGAGTAGTTCCAGTCCAGCAGGTACTGCGCGGCCACGCTCAAATCGGTAGAGACACTCAGCTGCGCCGAGATTTGGTTCAGCGGGCGAAACAACTCCTTGGCCTCGATGCCCGGCGTGGCAAAAGCCTTGGCCAGGTCCATCGGGCTCTGCGAGTACGAGATGCCATGGGTGGTGGTGAACAGCGATTCGCCCCAGATCGTGCTGTGCTTGCCCGCCTTCACCGACAGCGGCATGTCGCCAAGATCCACGCCGAAGAACACGAAGGCATCCAGGATCTCGCCCGACGGGCCGCGGTAATAGCGCTTGGTGTAAGGGCTGTATTCGCCGCCGGTGTAGGCCGAGGCGCTGGTGCCGCCGATCAGCGCCGGGTTGGCCTGGGTGCTGGTGTCGTTGTACGCCTGGTCATACCAGCCCGCCGCGCTGACGCGAAAGCCCATGCGCTTCTTGTAGATGAAGTCAAACTCGGGCAGCAGGTCGAGCCGGTTGGTGACGATGTCGCCGCGCTGGCCGAATTTGTAGTCGCTCTCGTCGAACTGGAAGTTGTTGCCCACGGCGCCGGGCTCGTTGGCCCGGAAGCCCAGGTTGTAGCGCACGGTGGTGTCCAGCCGCATGGCGATGTCGGGGTTGCCGGCATCGATGCTGAACGCGTGGGCCGCGCCCGCGCTGCCCAGCAGCAGCGCAATGGCAGCGCCCACGCGGGTGGCACGGGGGCGTGAAGGGGGGTTTGTCTTCCTCATGTTCTCTGTCCTTTCAGCGGGCTACGGGTAGGCTGTCGCCGCACTGCCATCCATTCGGTGGCGCGCAGTCTTCTGGGGTTCCGGTCAATCAGGCGTTGACGGGCCGCTGCGTTGCAGCGGTCGGGTCAGCTCAACGCAATGCGGTGTGCGAAGGAATAGGCGCCCAGCGCCTCTGACAAGCGATGCAGCGTGTGCTGCGGATCACCCTGCTGCAGATGCACCTGCAGCACGGCACAGGGCCTGAGCCCGGTGTCGTCGACGTGCACATCGATCTGGGCCTGCTCGCCCAGCACCTGGCGCGCCGCCGCGGCCGTCACACGTGCCATGGCATCCATGCGCAGCACGGGCTTGGAGATCTTGCCCACGGCCGTCATCGGCAGCTCGGGCAGGAACAGGATCTCAGACGGCAGCGCCGCGCGCTCCTGGATGTGCTCGCGGCAGAAGTCGAGCAGCTCACGCGATGTGGTGCTGTGGCCCTGCTTGAGCGTCACGTAGGCAATGGGCATCTCACCCTTGGACGCATCGGGCTGGCCGATGGCCGCCACCATCAGCACGGCGGGATGGGCGCACAGCACCTCTTCGATCAGCTTGGGATCGATGTTGTGGCCGCCGCGGATGATCAGGTCTTTGGCGCGGCCGAACAGCCACACGTAGCCCTGCGCGTCGACGGTGCCGATGTCGCCGGTGTTGGCCCAGCGCTGGCCATCGGGCATGCCGGTGATGAAGAAGTCTTTGTCGAGGCTGGCGTCCACATAGCCCTTCGAGACGCCCGGCCCGCACACCGCGATCACGCCGCGTTCACCAGGCTGGCATTCGCGCACGAAGCGGTTGTCGGCATCCACCTCGATGGCCTTCACCGGCTGGTACGGCAGCCGCAACCCCACCGAGCCCACATGCGGCTCCTGCCCGTCATTGAAGTTGGCCGTGACCACGCCATGCAGCTCCGACTGCCCCCACACTTCGCGCAGCCAGATGCCGTAGCGCTGCTGGAAGCCGCGCATCAGCTCCACCGGCACCGTGCTGGCCCCGCAGTTGAAGGTGCGGATGCAGTGGCCTTGCGACGTGACGTCCGGCACGGCCAGCAACGCCGCGGCGGTGGTGGGCGTGGCCAACACGTTGGTCATGCGGTACTGGCGGGCGATGTCCCAAAAACGGTTCACCACGTCGCGGTTGCGAAAGCCATCGGCCGTCAACGTGAGCAGCGTCTGGCCAAACAGCACCGTGCGCAGGCCGATCACCCCCAGCCCGCCGATGTGGAAGTTGGGCATCGCGTGGCCAAACACGCCATCGGGCTCGGGCCCGGTGAAGGCGCCCACCAGCCACGAGTTGAGCAGGTGGCCGCGGTGGCTCATGCGCACCAGCTTGGGCGCCGCCGTGGTGCCGCCGGTGGGCAGGTAGGTGGCCTCGGCGTGCGGGTCGCGGTGGGGTGTGAAGACGAAGCGGCCGCTGGGCTGCGCGGCCACCAGGGTGGCGTAGTCACGCGCCGGGTCGGCGCTGTCGAACTCGACCACGTGCTTGAGCGTGGGCACGGCGCGAATGATGTCGTCCAGATGGTCCCAGGCACCGGGGCCGTACTTGGCATGCGTGGTCACCAGCACCGTGGCCCGGGCGGCGTTCATGATCGAGGCGATCACGCGCGTTTCCAGGTACGGGTTGATCGGGCAGGCCACGCCAGCGGTGCTGGCGCCCCAGGTGGCGATCAGCCCCTCGGGCAGCATCGGCAGGATGATGGCCACCGAGGGGGGCTCGCCTTGCGACAGCACATGGAACAGGTTGGCCGCCTGCTCGATGGACGCCACCAGCTCGCGGTAGCGGGTGATGCGCGGTGCCGCGGTGAGGTCGGCGCTGAGCAGCTGGATGATGGCCGGCTTGTCCGGGTCGGCCGTGGCCGCGCTGGCAATGCAGTCGTGAATGGTGGCGCCGGGCAGCAGGTCGGCCGGGTCGTGCGCCTCGATGGCGGCCACGTCCTCGCGCGTGCGCAGCCAGGCCCGGGCCAAGCGTCCGGGTGCTGGCGCCCCGCCGGGCAGCCAGGGGCCTGTGGTGCGCGGCGCGCTCTGCGCCGGGGCTGCTGCGGTGGCGATCACTTCGTCCATGTCTGTCTCCTGTGCCAACGTCTCTTGTCTTCGTCTTCGTTCTTGTCGTCCGCGGCGCATTTGCGCCGGCCGGGGCTAAGCGATGCTGATGCCGCCGTTGACGCTGATGGTCTGCCCCGTCAGCCGCGCACCCTGCGGGCTGGCGAGGAACACGATCAGCCCGGCCAGGTCATCGGGCTCGACCACGCCCAGGTGCGCCTGCTTCACCGCGCTGCCAAACAGCTTGGCGCTGAAGGGGTCAGCCATCACCCGGTCATACGTGAGCGTGCCCTGGATCAGCGACGGGGTTAGCGTATTGACGCGGATGCCATTGCGCTTGGCCTCCAGCGCCAGGCCGCGCGAAAACATCGTGATGCCGGCCATGGCCGCGCCGATCACCGCCTCACCCGGCGTGGGCACCTTGCAGGCATCGGAGGCGATGTTGATGATCACGCCGCCGCTGCGCTCGCGCATGCCGTGCAGCACGGCCCGGCTCATCAGCAGCGGGGCCAGCATCTGCTGGATCAGCAAGGTCTCGATGTCTTCGATGGGCAGTTCGTGAAACAGCGTGGGCACGAAGGTGCCCACTGTCGAGTTGACCAGCACATCGATGCTGCCCAGTTCGGCCGTCACTTGCGCCACGGCGCGGTTCACCTGGTCCACCTGGTTGGCATCGGCGGCCACGAACAGCACTTGCACATCGGGGTGCGCGGCGTTCACCGTCTGGCGCGCTGCCTCGCCACGCTCGGCGTTGCGCCCCAGCAGGGCGATGCGCTTCACCCCCGCCTCGGCAAAGCGCAGCGCGGCGGCCAGGCCGACGCCCGAGGTGCCGCCGGCGATCACCACCCCGCTGGATTCGAGACGGGGCACAAAGACGGCGGGGGGAGCGGTGTGAGCGGTGGACATGGTGGACTGCGTCAAAGGGGATCGAAGGGGATGTGCGGGGCGGGAGACGATGGCTCAATCATGGAAGGCATGCTTGGCCACCAGCAGGCGCTGGATCTGGTTGGTGCCCTCCCAGATCTGCGACACCTTGGCATCGCGCATCATGCGTTCAACGGCGTAGTCCTTGGTGTAGCCATAACCCCCATGCAGTTGCACCGCATCGCTGGTGACCGACATGGCGGTGTCGGAGCAGAAGGTCTTGGCCATCGAGGCAAAGGATCTTGCACGGTCGTCATTGGCGCCGGCGATGCTGACCGCGCGGTACAGCAGCGCGCGGGCGGCTTCGACGGCAATCGTCATGTCGGCCACCATGCCGCGCACCATCTGGAACCGCGACACGGGGCTGTTGAACTGGGTGCGGCCGGCGGTGTAGCGCACGGCTTCATCCAGCGCGCCCTGCGCCAGGCCCAGCGCCTGCGCCGACACCAGCGGGCGGGTATAGGTGAGCGTCTCCATCATGTAGTGGTAGCCGCGCTCGGGGTCGCCCACCACGCGGTGGTCGGGCACAACACATTGGTCGAGAAAGATGTCGGCCAGCGGGCTGCCGCGCACGCCCATCTTGCGTTCATGCCGGCCGATCGAGAAGCCTGGGTCGTCCCGGTGCACCATGAACACGCCGTAGGCTTTGTCCCCCACCTTGGCCAGCACGGCGTACCAGGCAGACCAGCCCACGTTGGAGATGAAGCGCTTCTGGCCCTGCAGCCGCCAACCGCCGGGCACGCGCTCGGCGCGGGTCTTCAGGCCCGGCAGGTCAGAGCCGCCGCCCGGCTCGGTGAGGCAGAAGCTCGCGCCGTGCTTGCCGGCGGCCACGGCCGGCACGATCTCTTCCTGCAGCGCCGCGCTGCCGAAGCGGATCAACGGGGTCAGCGCCGCCCAGGGAATCAGCATCACCAGGGCCGATGAACCGCACACCCGTGCCACCTCTTCCACCGCCAGCACCTGGGCCATCAGGTCACCGTCGCCGCCGCCCAGGCGCTCGGGGAAAGCCAGGCCGCACAGGCCCATCGAGCGGAAGGCATCGATCGCTTCCACCGGCAGCCGGGCATCGTCATCCACCGCGGCCGCATGGGGCGCGATCTCGCGCTCGGCCAGGCGGCGCACCTGGCTGCGGAATTCGTCCAGGGCCGCGTCGTGGTTCATCGTGCTGTCGGGTTGCGTCATGGCCGCCTCAGCCGATGGTGCGGTCACGCCGCAGCGCCGCCACCTGGTCGGTGGTGAAGCCCCAGTCGGCCAAGGCCTCGTCGGCATCGGCACCGGTCTTTGACGGCGGCCTTGAAATCTGCGACGGCGTGCGGCTGAAGCGCGGCGCCGGCTGTGGGTTGAGCACGCCCTGCACCTCGGTGAACAGCTCGCGGGCCACGTTGTGGGGGTGGGTGACCGCTTCGTCCATGTCGAGCACCGGGGCGAAGCAGGCGTCCGAGCCTTCGAACACCTCGCACCACTGTGCGCGGGTGCGGGTCTTGATCAAGGCGGCGAAGCGCTCGCGCAAGGTGTCCCAGCCGCGCTGGTCGTCCTGTTTGGGCAGCACCTCATCGGCCAGGCCGATCAGGCTGAGCAGCTCGCGGTAGAACTTGGGCTCGACGCTGCCGATCGAGATGTAGCGCCCGTCCTGGGTTTCAT
>Ga0209066_10000933_pt1 | contig 40276 bp, 24 predicted proteins | sample All_14_2_FD_187198 | JGI IMG/M metagenome (GOLD analysis project Ga0209066, IMG submission 187198) | Freshwater microbial communities in response to fracking from Pennsylvania, USA - Allegheny Zone_MetaG_DW_15 (SPAdes) (version 2) ... | reverse complement strand
TTTTGAAGGCTCATCGCAAGCTGCAGCGAATGCAACAACCGATGCCCCAAGGCACCGGTACGCCTGCTTGAGCCCCAAACGGGGCGAGAACCCGCAAAAGGCGGGGAAAACGGGGAAGGTCAGCCCCGAATTTGCTCAAAAACAAGGCGAATTGTCGGCGGAAGCGGAAATCGCATTCTGCATACTCAGTTGTGCAACGGTCTTTCTACAACTGCATCTACGCCCAGCCCGTGGGTGAACTCAAGCGCGAGCTGGTGGCTTGCCTGCGCCATGCCCACAACAAGCGTGTGCCCCGCAGCAAAGGGCAGGACCGCCGAGGCCAGATTGAGCATTCACGTTCGCCCGCCCGAGATTGAAGACCGACAGCTTCCAGGCCACTGGGAGGGCGACCTCATCAAGGGTGAAGGCAACGCCAGCGCGGTGGATACCCTGGTCGAGCGCACCAGTCGGTTAGTCATGTTGATCAAGCTGCCACACCCCAAGCCTGCCAGTGCAGCCAACGTGCTTCAGGCGTTCACAGACAAGCTGCTGAGCATTGCAGTGCCCATGCGCCAGAGCATGACGTACGACCAAGGCCGAGAGATGACCAGGCACAAAGAGCTGGCCAAAGCCACAGGCATCGCGGTGTACTTTTGCGACCCGCACAGCCCCTGGCAGCGAGGCTCCAACGAGAACATGAACGGCCTGGTGCGCCAGTACCTCCCCAAGGGCACTGACTTGTCGGGCTACAGCCAGGAACAACTGGATGCGATTGCCGATGAAATCAACAACCGCCCCAGGAAGGGCTTGGGCGTACGATCACCCTTGGCGGTCTACACAGAACTGCTGTTGAATTCCCCCCAGCACTCCACCCTCATTCATTGAAAACCAGGGTGTTGCACTTCACTTTTGAATCCGCCAAATACGTTAAAATTTACTCAGCAAATGAATGTCAAAATAAACATCTAAAACGAACGATATTTGATCTCTTTTTCAATCAAGCAACCATCGTTTAATCGCTGAACAATAAAAAACCTATCGTACTCATGCTGAATGTCACGTTTGTCGAAAAATTCAGATTTATTATTCCAATGCGAAATTAACGAATTAGATGTTAAGCAGTATGTATCCTCAACCCCTGGCGGAACATACCAATCCAAATGGCGAGCCTCGAATGGTTCATAAACTCGAATCCCAGACTTTAGGCGCCTAAACGGCTCGCCCGTTCGATGAACAGCAAATGTAGTGTCGATAGGTGCAAACTGGTAAGCAACCAACCCCGTTGAGATTTCAACCCAATTGGGGCGTCTACCCCAAAATTGAAGAACATGCCTATTCATTACCCGTGCATACAATGGATAATCCGGGGATATATCTCTAATACGCAGCATTGGCCCTACACAATCAATATCAGAAAAACGATTTAGCAGCTCCACGTAAACATTTATCGCGTTCGGATCAGCTATGCTCATATCAATATCACAATCACTCACAACATAAGGACTTTTCTCCTTAAATCGAAAATAATCAGATACCGTTTCGTTTGTGTTATTTAATTCATTAGCAGATGAAATCTTAGACCGCCGAACAACAATCACATTTTCCATCTCCAATTTATCCAATACATCCAACGTCTCTGGATCATCACTCCCATTATCGTGAACAATAATATCAAAATTAACATCCAGGCAGCGCAATCCTTGAATCGATTTCTCAAGAACTCGTCCGCGATTGAAAGAAATTAAAAAAACAGGATAGCTCATATCAAAAAAACATCGAATCGTTTATTGACAACCATTCTCAACACACATCACTGTCAGCTTGCTCATCGTTCCTCAGTAAATTAAGAATACAACAAGAAATTATCTCGCCATACGCTTTATTCATATGAGCATCCGGTATACCCGGCTTAGCAGGAATCAATCCTCTCGAAAATCGCTTATCCGTAAAACAACCCTCAGCATCAAAAACATCGGGGGGCTGGCTTACATACGAAATCCCTACCGCATTCAAAGTCGACGTATAAACGTTTTCGATAAAAGATAAACTGCTGCGCGCCTTGTCAGTTGACCCATACACCGCCACAGCATCAACCTCCCCTTGCGGAGGTCTGGGCGCGGAAACAAGAAAAGATCGATTGCCTTGCACCGCATCAACTACTTTCAGCAAGAGTGGCAAGCTTCTCTGAAAAAGCACATTTCCATAAGTTGGGTGATTTGATAAAGTACACCATCCAAGAAATCCGTGAATTCTTAAATCCGACAACATTGGGCGTGACACCGGCGTGCCCTCAACATAGACACCTGCACCATCAATAATGACTTTTGGGTGAAGTCTGTAGAACATATCTACAAATACAACCCGATCAAAAGCCGCAAGATCCAAAATCAAACCATCTTGCTTGCATGATGTAGGAAATGTCACATTTCCCGAGTGTTTAGCATCATCAAAGCCCACCCCTGACACAAAACAAAAGCAAGACGGGTCAACCACCAGACTCCGATTGACCACGCTCACTCCAGACGCCATATGACCTATCAAAACTGGGCCAGAGAACCCAACAAACGTAGCATCAAAATCAGCAACATTTAACGAATCCCAACCCAGTTTTATCGCCCCTAAAAAAGACGTTCCCAAAAAAATTATCTTTTTTTTCATGCAGAAAACTGTTCTAAAAGTGCTTCTTCGCACAGCACATCATCATATAACTCACTGGATTCATTCTGCGCAACAATCAGTTCACCGCTTACTACATCATCCCTGACCTTATGCTGCTGAAAAAACACCCGCATCACGGCGTCCACCCCCGCAGGCGAGACATCTCTTTGGTTAGAGGCAAAAAATATACCACGAGACCAAGGCGACGAAATTACTTCATAAGATGGAAAATAATCGACCTCATCACACTCACTGCATAACTCGCTTGCAACAGATAGCAGTGTGCCTTTTGAATAATTGGTCGCCACAAGCACATGGCGCCCGGATGCGGTGGCAGTCAATGGAACAGGTGAAACAGAAATAATAAACCGACATTTACACCCTTTAACACTCTCAACAAGTTTCATGAACTCTACAAACTGTGACTTTATTTCTGCATGAGAGAAATTTTTGAATTCATAATCTTGAGGATTGTAAGAGCCCGCAATCACACCAGGTGCCACAGGCAAAGTTCGACCACTGCGTTTGCACACCCAAGCCTCAGTTAGCCCTAAGGTAAAAACAAACACATCCATAGCACTTAACAGCTCTCGGACCCGTTCAAGATGGTACCTTCGAAGTAAATCGACTTCTTCTGGGCTGTCAAGTCCGTTGGGCTCCACACCTGGTCGGAGGGGGTCGTAATACCGCCCATCCTTGACCCAGGAATAACCTACCGCAGAACGAATTCCGAAAGCTTCTTGTGCAACTTCAAGCAGCTGCGCGACAGTATAAATATTTCCATACCGCGCAGAGTACATTGAATATCCATATTTTTTATGAAACTCAACCGGAAGAGCCCGCGGAGCCACTTCAAAATCAACAAATTGATAACCAGACAGCTTCAGGCGCTTTGAAATATGTTGCGCAAAACAACTACCCGCGCAAGCGATTTTATCGTCCGGATCTATAGCGAATTTTTTTTGCCACAACACATTAGTTAAAAGAACGTGATCTTCCACCACACCTTGGCGCCAAAACTGATGTGGTAATAAATCAGAATATGGATTCAAAGCACTCATCACAGCCCATCCAAAGCAGAAAAATTAAAATCATTCAATCAAAAAAGCCTCGAACCGCGTTCCACGCAAAGCGGCAGCAACATCATCAAAATTATCAATATCGGCTGCCAGCGAGGTGCCAGCTGTAGGCTTTAGCGTAGGGGTGGCAAATGCCGTGGGAGTCGCTCCCAAAAAAGCTGACAGACGTTGCGCAACCGCCTCCGTCAACATCCCTTTGTCATTTAACAACGACTCGTACTGCAACTCCAGAACCTCAGAAAAACCTGATAGCCAACCGCGTACCCAAGAAATTTCTTGCTCGCGCCGTGTCAACTCATCAAGCAAACCGCGTGTATTCAAGCGTACTGGAGGCAATGCGACATCATTCCCCACTCGCAAGTGCCAAATACCCGATTGCCGAGCCCTCAGCTCAGAAACCAGTGCACGCAATACATTGGAACGTACCAAGTGAATAGCTGCACTGCCCTGCTTCTTCGCCAGACCAAACAAAGTCGGTGGATCAGATAAATTTCTCCAGCATCCGTCCATCGAATGCAAGCTGTTGTAGTTCACCGTGGTTAAGTAGGCGGTCGCTTGTGGGCGATGACTTTTAGCTTTTGCAGACAAAAAATTGTTATATCCACCCCACAAATCGGCCATCTGATCACCCCGACCCCAAGTCAGCGCGGGGTCAGCAGCTAGTCGGCCTGCATAGTATGGCCAATACAAATAATCCCCCTGAGAAGAAATGTTATGAAAAACTTCTGAGAAACAAAATAAATGGGGAACCCCAGATAAAAATTCACGCAGCAAATGGGTTCCAGAACGAGGTCGAGCAATCAGCAAGAAATTCTTCATTTTTCCGATATTTTTTTATTTAGGGGAGGGTTGCCATCTTCTACCCAACGCCGAAACGCCACACTATAATTAGGTGGCTCCACCACACCTGGCGGGATTGGTTCACCTAAGACACGGTAGATTCCTGCTTTGGAGCAACGGTAGAAAACAGTTGGATTCTCACTATGTGCACGCCTAACACCTGACTGACGCACTGCGTGGTACATGATGCGATCACCAATAACATGCCCGTAACTGGGCATCAATACCCATTGCGCCAACAAAGGAAAAGCTGAGCGCATAAACATCATGCAGTTTGTATCAATAAACAGATCAGGGTTGGTATTTGGACAAACCTTCATCAGCGAACCGTCTATCCTACATAGCCACCGCCCCGACGAGACAAAGCCAGCGTCCACTGATTGAGCCAACTTAACCAAACCAGCAATGTGATCTGGCGCATACCAATTATCGGCGTCCAAAAATGCTATCGCATTAAACCCCAACCCGATAGCATGGTAGGCACCAATTAATCTGGGTGTTGATCCTATGTCGCCATGAGCTTTGGGCAACAAAACATGATCAACATCCCAACCGCTCAATTCCTTACGGGGAAAGCCGTCAGCAACTAACACGTGTCGGCATGCGTAGGACTGGGCTAACACACTCTCATGAGTTTTTAGCAACCATTCAAGCGGCTCTTGATAATAAGGTGTTACCACAGCAACCTTCACAGGCCGCCATCTTTCAACCACGAGGAAAGATCCACTTTTAAATACTCTCCCAGTCGCTTCGTTTTTTCATCGTACAGGCTATGAAGGGCAACAGCCAAGTCAGGCCTGATATCAACTCCATCACCTTTATGCTGCTTTTGCATCAAATTAAACTTATCCACTGCAGAAAACCTAAATCCTGGAACCCCAATATGATCCAAGCAGATATTTGCAAATCCAACAGGATCGACACAAAGATCTTCGAATCTTAAAATCAAAAGCGCATCGTCTCCAAACGCAGATCTCCACCTTCGGATAGTGGACTCATAATCTCCGCGCCCTAGCGACCCCGTTGATTCGAAAACATCCAAAAACCACTGATCAGACGCTTCAGTGTGAAGCATCTCTGACCTTGCCAACATCATTCTGGCAGCCGACCAAGCTCTATCAACCGGGTTTCTAATGACGTAAATTAAACGAAGAGCCGGGAAATTCTCTTTGACAGAAGCGACCACGTCATCTGGCAGCAGAGCGTATGCAGGCGTGATCTCCCCATGCACTTTTCCGTTATCAGGAAACTTTCCTTTGTACCAATCCACGCCACGCTCGCGGTACTTATCCCAAAAAAAAACTTCCTTTCCTGCCGGAAAAGAAATTTCAGGGTGACGCGCCAACGTTCTGCAAAGCCATGTCGTACCGCATTTCTGTGCCCCTATTCCCATAAAGTTCAACATACCATGAGCCCCTCACGAAGAAACCCGGCTTAAGCCGGGTTTTGCTTAATTAGCGCTTTAAGTTAGATTATCAGGAAGTCCGCATCGTTCAAAACGGGGTGGTTGTTGGTTCCAACGAGGGCAATTACAGCTGAACTTCCTGCCCCTGCACCGTCGGCGTCGTAGACGAGCTCGCCGGTGCTTTGGTTGTATGACAGGTACTGTCCCAATGCCACTGGCCCCAGTCCAAACGCCGTGAATACAGAGGCCGACAAGGCGATCTTGTCGGTGCCAGAAACGAAGTCGGTGATGGTGTCGCAGTTGGTGGCACCTATGGCGTTGCCAAAGACGAAGGTGTCGGAGCCCAAGCCACCAGTGAGGGTGTCATTGCCCAGGTCACCACTGAGGGTGTCGTTGCCGTCGCCGCCGTCAAGGTTGTCGTTGCCAGTGCCACCGTTCAGGACGTCGTTGCCCAGACCGCCGCTAAGGGTGTCTTCACCGACGTTGCCAAAGAGGTTGTCGTTGCCGTCACCGCCATCCAAGATGTCCGTGCCGTTGCCGCCATACAGGAAGTCAGCGCCCGCACCACCATACAACCCGTCATTACCGTCGAAGCCGTACAGGAAATCGTTGCCTGCCCCGCCGTCGAGTCGGTTGTCTACCGCGCTACCTTTGAGTTCGTTGCCATAGTTGCCCCCGATGGTATTTTCGATACCGAGGAGTGTGTCCGATCCTAACGAGATGCTGCTTGCGGTCCCGGCCGTAAGGTCTACGAGCACGAGGTCGGTGGCAGCTGCGTAGGTGGCAGTATCGGAGCCCAAGCCACCAGTGAGGGTGTCATTGCCCAGGTCACCACTGAGGGTGTCGTTGCCGTCGCCGCCGTCAAGGTTGTCGTTGCCAGTGCCACCGTTCAGGACGTCGTTGCCCAGACCGCCGCTAAGGGTGTCTTCACCGACGTTGCCAAAGAGGTTGTCGTTGCCGTCACCGCCATCCAAGATGTCCGTGCCGTTGCCGCCATACAGGAAGTCAGCGCCCGCACCACCGTTCAAGGTGTCGTTGCCCAATCCACCATTGACCACGTCATCCCCAGCCAACGCATCCACCACGTCATTGGTTGCACCGTATGTTGGTGGTGCATCTGCAAATTCCGTCAGCGTGTAGCTGTTGCGCACTTCGGCCACGGTCACTGCGCTGCTGGCGACACTGTTGGCGTAATTCGCTTGGTCTGTGTAGGTTGTGACTACGCGCAACTGCTTGCCGCCCAGGGTGTCGGGCAAGGTGTAGCTGGCGGTGGAGGGCGCACCGGGGATGTTGGTCCAGTCGGTGCCGTTGCTGCTCTCTTGCCATGTGTAGCTGAACGTCACCCCGTTGATACCGTCGCCGTCGGCAATGGCACTAGGGTTTGCGGACAGGGTTTGCAGTTCAGCAACTGAGCCAATGATGACCAACGCGCCGGTTGGGGCATCGTTGACGGGGGTCACCGTGATCTTCAGCACGTCAGACACTGTCAGTGTGCCATCCGACGCCGTGATTCGCACATCGGTCGTGGTGTGCAGGTTGCTGGTCGGGCTGGCCGTCAGCGTTGTGCCGCTGAAGCTGATCCAGCTTGGCAGCGGTGCGCCGTTGGCCAGCGTGGCGGTGTAAGTCAGCGTTGAGCCTTCCACGTCCATGAAGCCGCGACCGTTGTAGCCGTAGCCCGTGGCAAAGCTGGTGATGTCCAACGTAACCGTCGCGTCTTCCAGCACCGTGCGGTCAGGCAAGGCGGTTTCGATGCGCGGTGCATCGTTGGAGCCAGTCACCGTGATGGTCAGGGTTTGCGCTGCTGAGTCCACCAGCCCGTCGTTGGCCTTGAACTGGGCCACCACGTCGAGCGTCTGACCGGCGGCCAAATAGTCGTAGGCCGAGTTGGTCTGGTCAAAGCTGAAGGTGCCGTCGGCGTTGAAGGTGAGCCCTGCCGGTGCGGCGCCAACCAGGTGGTAGGTCAGGCTGGCACCGTCGTCGGCATCGCTGGCGGTCACGCTGCCAGTCACCGGGGTGATGACACCTTCGGTGGCTGTGACGCTCTTGGCCACTGCCACTGGTGCGTCGTTGGTGCCGGTGACGGTGATGGTCAGAGTCTGGACATTGGAGTCAGCCTGGCCGTCATTGGCCTTGTAGCTGACGGCCACGACTTGTGTTGCACCAACTGCCAGGTGGTTGTAGGCCGCATTGGTGGCATCGAAGCTGTAGCTGCCGTCCGCATTGAAGCTCAGACCTGCCGGTGCACTTTCCCCGTCGCCCAGCACGAGGCTGTAAATCAGGGCGTCAAGATCAACATCCGTTGCGACCACGCTGCCAGTGACCAAAGCACCGCCTTCAGTTGCCACATCGGTCTTGGCTGCGGCCACCGGTGCATCGTTAACCGGGGTAACGGTCAAACTGGCGGTGGTGTTGACCACGCTCTCTGCATTGAATGCGTCGGTAACCTGGTAACTCAGGGTCAGCGGGCCGTTGTAGTTCAGCGCCGGTGTGATGGTGTAACTGTTGTTGCCGCTGTTGTAGACCACGGTACCGTGGTCAGCGGTAACGCTGTTGGCCACCACAGTTAACGTGTCCAGGTCAGCATCGGTGAAGCCTGCCAGCAAGTCAGATGCCGCAATGGTGGTGGCGGTGTCTTCGTTGGTGGCGGTCAGCGTCAGCTCGCCAGTGCGCGTGGGCAGCTCATTGGTGGTGCGTGGAGTGACCAGCACATCCAGGTACTCGTCGGTTGAGCCACCAAAAGCGTCGCTGGCGGTGATCTTGACCACCACTGGGGTGTAGAAGGTTTCGCCGTTGATGACGACCGTGCTGACATCACTTTGTGCGGGCCGACCATACAGGCGACCGGTGGCCGGATCAATGTGCAGCCAGGCGGGCAGTGCAGAGCCATCAGCGCGGGTGGCGCTGAAGCTCATTGAGTCGCCATCGGGGTCGACGAAGACTGACTCTTCACTGGATTGGTAGTTGTACTCCCAATCAAACGAATTGCCGGCCACCACCACCTGGTTGGTCAGCGCCGTTACCGCGACAGGTGCATCGTTGGTGTTGATCAAGTTGATCGTGACCGTTGCCGGTGTGCCGTCGATGGAGGTGACGTGGAAGGTCTCAACCGCGTCTGTGTGCGGCAGGCCGTTGAGGTCGTCAAAGGTGGTGTAGGTCCAGGCACCGTTCGTCAGCATGCTGAAGGTGCCGTAGTTGCCCACTTCACTGTTGACCGCGTTAAAGGAATTGTCAACATTGTCAACGTCAGTGCTGATGAGGCTGCCGTTGATGGTTTGCGTAACGGTGCTGGCGTTGTTCTCTGTCACGCTGGCAGAGACATCGCCGGTGATGACGGCTGCGTCGTTGGTGCCAGTCACGGTGATGGTCAATGTGCTGCGGCTGGTGGCACCTTCGTCGTCGGTGACCGTGTAGTTGGCCACCACCTCCAGCGCTTCGCCAGCTGCCAGGTACTGGTAGTCAGCATGGCTTGGGTCAAAGCTGTAGCTGCCATCGGTGTTCAGCGTCAAGCCCGCCACCGCTGCATCAAGCGCGTAGCTGGCGGTCTTGCCCAGTACGTCCACGTCGGTGGAGGTGACGTTGCCTGTGACCAGTGCGCCGTCTTCGGTCGCTGTGGCGGTTGCCACTGCGGCCACCGGCGCGTCGTTGGTGCCAGTCACGGTGATGGTCGCGGTATGCGAAACTGGCAGACCAATCGAATCCGTCACAAAGTACTCAACCAGCAGCGTGTAGACCTGACCTTCAGCCAGGTAGTCAAAGGCGCTATTTGCCGGATCGACCGTTAAAGTTGTGCCATCCAGCGTAAAGCCAGTGGGCAGTGCCACGGGTTCGCTGCTGCCATTGACCTTGTAGGTGGGCGTACCAGAAACGACCGGCGTATCGCCGTCCTCATCAGTGATACCAGTCAGCAGATTCAGCGACACATTGGTGGTTGCTGCCTCAATCGCCGAAGTGGAAATTGGTGTCGTAACTGGCAGGTCGTTGATGTTGATTACGGCATTGGTGCCGGTACTGGCCACTGTATTGGTGAAGCCGTCGTCATCGGTGTAGCTGGCTACTGCCGTGATTACAGAACCAACATCCGCCTGCACCAGCGTATAGGACGAATTGGTAGCGCCATCAATATCCAACCCGTTGCGCTGCCACTGGTAAGTCACTGTCGAGCCAACCATTCCGTCAGCGTCGGTCAGGTTGTTGCTGGCGGTCAGCACATCGTCTTCGGCTGCTGCGCCTATGCCGTTGGCTACAGTGGCATTGGTCAGCGTCACGCTGCCGACCGGCGCCTGGTTGGTCAAGGTGATGGGCGTGACCGGGTCACTGGTCACCGTTTCGGTGATCGCCTGGCCAATGGGCAGCAAGGCATTGCGAACGTCGCGGTAGCTGACCTGCACGCGAATGCTCTGGGTACCTTGGTTGGCCAAATTCACCAGTGTGTCATCGGTCAGGGTGAACGTGGCGGCATCGGTTCCGATGGTCGTCCAGGTGCTGCCACTGCCGATTTGCCAAGTGTAGTGCAACACACCCAGGCCATCGTCGTCAGCCAGGTTGGATGTGTTGGCGGTCAGGGTTTGGCCCTCAGCGACGGTACCGGTGATGCTGACGATGGGCAGCGCATCATTGATCGGGCTAGGCGCGTCATTGGTGTTGTTGACGGTGATCTTGAACACATCAAACACCGACATACCGGCCGAGTCGGTTACCGTTACCCGGACATCGTTCGCTCCAATATCGGGATCAACCTGTGGTGTGCCAGAGAAGGTCAGGGTCGTCGGGTCAAACGTCAGCCAGCTTGGCAATGCCGAGCCGTCTGCTTTGGCGGCGGTGTAGGTCAGGGTGTCGCCGTAAGGCAGATCGATGTCATTGAAGATGCGCGTTGCCGGGTTCAAGTGCGACGGGATGGTGTACGAGAACACATCGTTCTCGTTCATGGTCACGTCAGCAATGGTGCGCACCAAGGTTGGCGCGTCATTGACGTTGTTGACCGTCACGGTGAACGTGGTGCTGGTGACGGCACCCTTGTCATCGGTGGCGTTGATCTTGACATCAAAAGCGCCCACATTGCTGTTGAGCGGCTTGCCGCTGAAAGTGATGGTGTCGTTGGCGATGTTGGCATCGCCCGTGTTGGTCACGGCAGCGGTCAGCCACGAGGGCAGCGCCGAGCCGTCGGCCTTGGTGACGCTATAGGTCAGGGTGGCATCGGTGTCGGCATCGCTGAAAGGTGCAACAAAACTGAAGTAGTTGGCGCCAGTGCCAGCGTTGACCACCACGTCTTCGGTGAAGGTCAGGTTTTGTACGCTGGCGGTCACCACCGGCACATCGTTGCTGCCATTGATGGTGACGGTGACGGTTTGGTCAACATAAGCACCAAAGTCGTCGGTGACGCGGGCGGTGTAGGTCTGCGTGACGCTCTGACCTTCCTTGAGTGCCTGCGTGGCTTCCAGGGTGTTGTCCAGCGTGTAGGTCCAGACACCGGTGGCACTGTCGATGGCCATGCTGCCGTAGGTGGTGCTGGGCGTCTCATCGGCGATGCTCCAGGTGCGCGTGGCACCCGTGTCCACGTCGCTGGCCGACAGCGTCCCGCTGACCGTGGCCGTGCCAGCAACGACGGTGCCGTCATCGGCGTGGCCCGCTTCGATGACTGTGCCAGCCAGCGCCGCCAGTTCGTTGGTCACCACCGGCGCATCGTTGCTGCCATTGATGGTGACGGTGACGGTCTGGTCAACATAAGCACCAAAGTCGTCGGTGACGCGGGCGGTGTAGGTCTGCGTGACGCTCTGACCTTCCTTGAGTGCCTGCGTGGCTTCCAGGGTGTTGTCCAGCGTGTAGGTCCAGACACCGGTGGCACTGTCGATGGCCATGCTGCCGTAGGTGGTGCTGGGCGTCTCATCGGCGATGCTCCAGGTGCGCGTGGCACCCGTGTCCACGTCGCTGGCCGACAGCGTCCCGCTGACCGTGGCCGTGCCAGCAACGACGGTGCCGTCATCGGCGTGGCCCGCTTCGATGACTGTGCCAGCCAGCGCCGCCAGTTCGTTGGTCACCACCGGCGCATCGTTGCTGCCAGTCAAGGTCAGCGTCAGGGTGACGGCCTGCAGTGCTGTAGCACCAAAGTCGTCGGCGATGGTGGCGGTGAAGGTTTCGGTGACGGTCTGGCCTTCTTTTAGTGCCTGGGTGGCGGACAAGGTGTTATCCAGGGTGTAGGTCCAGGCGCCGGTGCCGGGCACGACGACGATGCTGCCGTAGGTGCCGGTGGCGTTGGTTACAGCCCACACCTTGGTGGCATTGGCATCCACATCAGAGGCGACAAAAGTTCCAGTGGCTGTTGGAATACCGGCAGTTGTGTCGCCGTTGTCATCATGGCCGGCCTCAGTGACCACGCCAGTCACACTGGCATCGCCTGGCATCACCACGGGTGCATCGTTGGTGCCGTTGACGGTGACGGTAATCAACTGCTCGGCATAGTCGCCCCGGTTGTCGGTGACGCGGGCGGTAAAGGTTTCTGTGAGTGCATCACCTTCTTTCAGCGCCTGGGTGGCGGGTAAGGTGTTGTCCAAAGTGTAGGTCCACTCGCCCGTTAGAGGGTTGATGGCCATGCTGCCGTAGGTGCCGGCCGTGCTGCCCGTCAGGCTCCAGGTGGCCGCCAGGTCCAGATCGACTCCGTCATCGGCATCGGTATAGACCAACGTGCCACTGACAACCGATGTGCCAGGCACCGCCACGGCGGCATCATTGTCACCAGCTTCCGTCGCTGCGCCTGTGGTTACCGATGCAACAGAAATAACCGGCGCGTCATTGACGTTGTTGATCGTCAGCTGGAAGAAGTCTGAAATGGTGCCACCGTGACCATCATTCGCTTCGACACGAATGTAGTAAACCTTGCTCATCTGGCGGTTTTCGCCGAGGTACTCGTCGAGCACGCTTTGCGGTGGCGTGCCGGTAAAGGTGGCGGTGATGGTGTCGAAACTTAACCAGTCTGGCAGGGGGAAGTAGTCTTCCGTGTTCTCATCAATATCGTTGAGCGTGGCGCGGTAAGTTAGCGTGTCGTTGGCATCAACATCGAAAAAGGTGCGCTCTTGGTTAGGACCTGAGATGGGTACCTGGAAGATAAATGCTGCGTCCTCGTTGGCCTGCTGGTACAGGATATTGGTCTGCACGATGGGCGCGTCGTTGGCACCGGCGACGCGAATGGTTTGCGTGGCCGGGGCGCTGACCAGGCCATGGCTGTCAGTGGCGGTGTAGGTAAAGCTGATGTCCTGATGCGTGCCGACCGACAGTGTCTGGAACGAAAAGCCGGGGTTATAAGTCCAGGTGCCGTCGGCATTGAACGTCAGTGAGCCGTTCATGTTGCTGGTGTCGGCCAGGGTGAACACGGTTGGGGCGTCATCATCCACGTCGGTGCCCGTTACGGCGGTGCCGGTGACCAGACCACCGTCTTCTGCTGCACCGGTAAAGATCGCATTGCTGACCACGGGTGCGTCGTTGGCGCCCTGAATGGTCAAGGCCAATACACCAGTATCCGAGAGCGCACCATCGCTGACCGTGTAGTTGAACGACTCGGCCAGGGTTTGACCCACCTTGAGCGCCTGGACTGCGGCGTTGGCATCATCAACCACGTAGGTGTAAGTGCCATTGGCGTTGATGGTGAGTGTGCCGTACAGCCCCGCCAAGCCTTCACCGGCAGCGGCGGACGTGCCTTCGCCTTCGGTTCCACCTGTTCTGAAGGTGGTTATGGTCAGGCTGGCACCGGTGTCCACATCGGTGGCGTTGGTCAACACATCGCCGGTGGCGTTGCTGCCCGGTGTGGCATTGGCCAGGCCGCCGGCCTCAGTGGCGGTACCGGTGTTGTTGCCAGCCACGGGCGCGTCGTTGGCGCCGCTGATGTTAATGGTCAGGCGGGCACGGTCGCTCAGGCCGGTCTGGTCAAGGTTGGTGTAGTTGAATTCGTCTTGCAATGGCGTGCTGGCCGCGGCCAGTGCGGCAACGGTGGCATTGTCGTTATTGACGACATAGGTGTAGTCACCGGTTGTCGGGTTGACCGTGAGCGTGCCATACGTGCCGGCAATGACGAAATTGCCTCCATCCAGGCTGGCGGCGGTGCCCAGGCCTTCAACGCTGCCCAGACGGACCGAGGCCACGGTATGGGTTTCGCCGTCATTGGCATCGATGTCGTTGCTCAGCAAGTTGCCAGTGGCGTTGCTGCCAGGGGTGGCATTTGCAGTGCCGCCCGGTTCAGTGGCAGCCCCGGTGTCGTTGACCGCCACTGGGGCGCGGGCACCAGCGGTGATTCTGCTCACTGTGGTAGCCAGCGGTGTCTCTGCGGTGTTTTGCGCATCGGTATAGGAGGCAACGACGCGGATGTATTTGCCGCCTTCGTTGCCGGTGGTGACGAACTGGTTGCTGGTGGCGCCGCTGATGGCGTTCCAGGTGCTGTTGTCGGAAGATGAATACCACTGGTAGCCGATGTTGACACCCGTCAGACCATCGGCATCGCTCACGGTAGCGGTCAGCACCTGGCCTTCGGCGATGTTGCCGGTGATCAGCACGGTGCCGACATCGTTGACGTTGGCAATGGCTGCGGTGGCGGGCGAAACGGGCGACTCGGCGTGACCGCCGCCGTCGGTGAAGAAGGCCTGTACCCGCACCAGACTGCCGACCTCGGCCTGGGTCAACGTGAAGGTGTCGGCCTGGGCGCGCGTGCCGGGCACGTCTGTCCAAGTGCTACCTGCATCAAATGACACCTGCCATTGATAGCTGGGCGTACCGGCAGTGTCTGCATCGGCCACATGGGCGGTCAGCACCGAGTTTTCCGCAGGGGTACCGGTGATGCTGGCTACGCCTGCCGTATTGACATTGGTCGCCGCGTCAAGAGGCTGCGCCATGCCCAGGCTAAAAGTGGTGAAGGTCGATACTTCTCCATCGGTGGCGGTGAACTTGAGGTTCAGGAACGGTGTCTCTGCAGGCGGGTTACCAGCCAGGGTCATGGTGCCAGGGGTAAACACCAGCCAACTGGGCAGATCACTGCCATCAGCCAGCTTGACGCTGTAGTCCAGGGTATCACCCACATCTACATCGCTAAAGACACCGGCCAAATTAAGGCTGAATGTGGTGTCGGAGACCAGTACCTGGTTGGCAACAGGATTGACCAGCACCGGTGCGTCGTTGACGTTGCCAACGGTGATGTCAAAGATATCGCTCACAGTGGCCGTGCCATCGCTGGCGGTAACCTTGATGTGGTGCGCTGCGGTGGTGACATCGCCGTTGGCAGGTGTGCCGCTGAAGGTGGCGGTGGCGGCGTTGAAGCTCAGCCAGTCTGGCAGGGTGCCGCCGTTGATCAGGTTGCCACTGCCGTCCACCAGTGCGGCACTGTAGGTCAGCGCCGAGCTGCCATCGACATCGGCAAAGGCATTGGCGGGCAGCGTGAAGACAAACGGTGCATCTTCGGTGGCCGCTTGGTCGGCCAGCGCATTGGCAACGGTAGGTGCATCGCTTGCGGCGGTCAAGCTGAGTGTCTGCGTGGTGGCGACGTTGGCCGTTCCGTCGGTGACGGTGTAGCTCAGCGTGACCGGGCCGTTGTAGTTGGCTTGCGGGGTATAGACGAAGGTCTCACCGCCGTCGCTGGTGGCAAAGCTGCCGTGGTCAGCGGTGACGCTGTTGCCCGCAATGGTGGGCGTGGTGCCGTCGGCATCAGTAAAGCCTTGCAGCAGTTGCGCTGCTGTCACGGTATAACCGGAGGCGTCTTCGGTACTGCCAGGCAGTGTGGCTTGGGCTGCGGTCAGCGCCGGAACATCGTTCACGGCGGCCACGGCCACCGTGGCTGTAGCGGCAGTGGCGGCGGTGCCGTCGGTCACGCTGTAGCTCAGGTTCAGCGTGCCGTTGAAATGGGCTTTGGGCGTGAAGGTGTAGGTGGCACCGCCATCGCTGGTGCTGACGGTGGCGTTGTCGGCACTCAGGCCAGCAATCGACAAAGCCGTGCCTTCGGTATCGGTAAAGTTGCCCAGCAGTTGCGCCTTGGTGAGGCTGAAAGTGGTGTCTTCCTGTGCCGCGCCAGCACCAGGCACCAGCATGCCGACCGCCGCAGTGCCAGTGGGTGCGTCGTTCACCGCAGTCACGTTGACAGTCAGCGTGTAGCTTGCTGCGCTGTAGTCAGTGCCATCGCTGACCTGGAAGCCCACTGTGGCGTAGGCAGCTCCGTTGGCATTGCCGGCAGGCACAAAACGCAGCTTGCCGGCGGTGATATCGGCTGCAGAAATGAATTGGTCTGGCTCGACAGGCGTCCAACTGCCGCTGTTGTATTCCAGTGAACCAGCGCTCTCCAGCGTGGTGATCTTGACACCGGCAATGGCAGTGCCGTCCGGGTCACTGTAGGTGCCAAAGTCGGCCAGAGAAAGCACCTTGATGGTATCTTCAGGCGTGGTGATGCTGTCGTTGCTAGCAATCGGCAGGTCGTTAGAGGCGGTGATGGTGACGGTGACTTGCTCCGTGTCCAGCAGGTTGGTGGCATCTTTAACGTAGATATCCAGCGTGCGGGTGGCAGGCGGGGTGTTGCTGGTGTTGCCGTATTGCAGTGCGGCAATCAGGGCGGTAATGGCTTCATCTGTGGCCGCTGCATTGAGCGTAACTTCAAGGTACTGGCCGCCGATGCCGCTGCCGCCAATGGCGGTAGTAGGCACTGTGCCGATAGTCACGCCGCCGTAGGTGACGGTACCTGCGCTGAAGCCAATCTCACTAGCACCTGTCCCGACATTCTGAATCGACAGCGTTTCGTCGCTGGTGCCACCGCCATTGACGGCTACGCGCAAGAGGCCACCGTTGTAGTTGCCTTCGCTGTCCGCAACTGTCCAGGTCAAGCCCAGGTTGGCGGGTGCGACGTTGATGGCGGTTTCACTCAGCGTGACTGCCGATCCATTCTCGGGGATGGTGATCACGGGGGCCGTACCACCTGCAACGACGGGTACGGTAAAGGTTTGAGACACCACTCCGGTAGGAGCACCGCTGAATTCAATGACGTAGTAGCGGACGCCATTGCCAGAGGTGCCTTGCAGATCGTTCCACCGTCCAGCATCATTCCCTACGTAAAACTGTGCGTAATCTTCGTTGCCGCCAGAGTTGTTGGGCTCGTTAGCATTCCAGTTGGCATACTGCCCCACCACTGTGATTGGACTATTGTTGCCATTCGAGAAAATTGTGCCCTCTTCAGGGCCCGTGACCCATTTCCACACCCCTTCACTTTCAGCATCTGAGGCGCCGATCCAGCCCGTAGCGGGCAATTTGGACAGGATAAAAGCATTTTCTTCGCTTGAAGTGATGGTGGCCAGGTAGCCAGTCAAACCGTTGAATGTGGCTGCTGCTGCTGCATCCCTGGCATCAGTCCATGAAATGCCCGAGCCCGTGCCACCGATTTGGTAATAGTGACCATTGTCAGCGTTGTACGCCATGCCGGTGGTGGAGGCATTGATGGACAGGGAAGTATTTGAGGGGGTGCTGACTTGCAAGTTCAACAAGGCGGCATTGACGGCCTCTTGTGTGCCTTCAAAAGCAATGCTGGAGCCCCCTGTCAAGGCATTGGTGTAGCCCGTGGCACTGGAGACACCCGATGGCAGCGCGGAGAGCCTGATCGTTCCGGCATCGGCCGATACCGTGACGCGCACATTGCTCGTAAAGCCCGACAACAGCGGATCATCCGTGCTGAAAACGTCAGTGTAGCTGTTTGGCGTTACTGCGCCCACAATGGGCGGTGCCAAATTGGGCGCGGCGTCTTCAACAGGCGTGATATTGAACGACAGCGCGCCAGACACAGTGCCAGAGTGGCCGTCGTTGACAGCGTAGCTCAGGTTGACTTGGCCGTTGACATTGGCATTGGGCGTAAAGGTGTAAGTGCCGTTGCCGTTATCAACCAGCGAGCCAGCGCTTGCGCCGCCGTTATTCAAGGTGGCGGCCAGACCTGAGATGCTCAGGGCATCGCCATCGACATCGCCAAACCCTTGCAACAAGTCGGCCACGTTGATCAGGTAAGACTGGTCTTCGGTGGCGGCGGCCAGCACGGCGGTGGCATTGCCGGTGGGGGCGTCGTTGGCTGGGGCCAGTGTGAAGGTTTGGGTGGTGTTGGTGCCACTTTGTCCATCATCCACGCGGTAGCTCAACGTTACCGGGCCGTTGTAATTGGGTGTGGGTGTGATGGTGTAGGTGCCATTGCCGTTGTCGACAACGCTGCCGTGGTCAGCTGTCAACACATTAACAGTCGGTGAGCCATCAACGTCGGTAAAGCCTTGCAACAGGTCAGCGGCCGAGACGGTGTAAGCGATGTCCTCGGTACCAGCAGCCAGAGTGGCAAGGGTGCCGGTCAGCTTTGGCGGCGTATCGTTGACGCCTGCCAAGTTAAAGCTTTTGCTGCCATTGACCGTGGCGGTGCCGTCAGTGACACCGTAGCTCAAGGTCACCGGACCAAAATAATTGGCGATGGGCGTGATGTCGTAACTGATGCCGTCCGCATTCAAAGCGACAGAGCCTTTGTCAGCACGCAGGCCAACCACACTCAGGGTGTCGAGCGTGTCCGCATCAGAGAAGCCAGCGAGCAGGTCTGCGATGCTTACGTTGTAAACCGTGTCTTCGGTACCTGCGACCAAGCTAGCACTGGCACTACCCGTGGGGGCGTTGTTGACATTGTTGACATGGATCGTCAATGTCTGCGTGTTGCTGAAGTCGCTGCCGTCGCTGACCTGGAAAGTGAGCGTGGTGTAGGAAGTACCGTTGGCGTTTGCAACCGGTGTGAACTGAAGCTTGCCAGCGGCGATGTCATCAACGGTGATGACTTGGCCACTGATGACCGTTGTCCAGGCGTTGCTACCGTTTTTCCACTCGAAGGTTCCGTCGGTCGGAACAGCAATGATCTTGATGGCGGTCAGCGCGTCGTTTTCGGCATCGGCATAGGTGCCAAAGTCTGCCAAAGTGAGCACACGTACACCGCCTTCGTTCATGCTTAGGCTGTCGTCTGTGGTGGTGGGGGCGGTGTTGGACAGGTCGAGCTTGAAAATGTCGCTGGCGCTGGTGCTGCCATCGCTGGCGGTGACCTTGAGGTAAATGTCGGTGTTGTCGGTGCTGGGCGGTGTGCCGCTGAAGGTGCGGGTGGTAGCGTTGAAGCTGAGCCAGCTGCCAGTCAACTGTGTCAGGCTGCCGTCACCCACCAAATCGCCTGCGCTGTCCACCAACTGCGCCGTGAAGCTCAGCGCACTGCCTTCGGCATCGGTAAAGGCTGTGGACGGGACTTGGTATTGCCAAGTGCCGCCAGTGTAGGTTTGGTCGGCAATAGCCACTGACAGCGGGGTGTCGTTGGCGCCGGTGAGGGTGACGGTGAAGGTTTGCAGTGCCGACAAGCCTTGGGTGTCGGTGATACGGAACTGGAAGGTGTCGGTGGTGGCACCACTGGGCAGGGCGTTGATGGCAATGGCGTTGGGCTGGTAAGTCCAAGCGCCAGTAGCTGTGACGACCGACAGGGTGCCATAAAGGCCAACCAGGCTGGAGCTGCCTCCGCTGACCACGCCGCCACGAATATCAAAACTGGTGCCTGCACTGTCGACATCGCTGCCGGTGACGGTGCCAGTGGCATTGGCAAACGTGTCGTAAGCCTCCGTGTCGGTCAGCGCCACGCTGGCCGCGTCAGAGTCAAACACTGGCGCGTCGTTGCGGCCCTGGATGGTGATGGCCAGAACAGCGACATCAGTGCCGCCTTCGGCGTCAGAGACGGTGTAGTTGAAATAGTCGATCAGCGTACCGCCGGTTTGCAGCGCCTGCACTGCGGCATTGCTTTCAGATATGGCATAGCTGTACGTGCCATTGGCGTTGAGCGTTAGCGCCCCATATACGCCTGTAGCCAGCGTGCCAGCGGCAACTTGGGTCCCGCTGCCCTCTGTGCCGCCGGCGCGCACCAGGGTGACGGTTTTGGTTTCGCCATTGGCGATGCTGTCCACATCGGTGTCGTTGGTCAGCACATTTCCGGTGCCGTTTGTGCCTGCTGTGCCGTTGGCGGCGCCGCTCTTTTCAATGGCAGTTGCCACGTCATCGACACCGAAGGGGTTGTCGTTGCTGCCCTGAATAGTGATGGTCAAGCTGGCTGAGCCGGTGGTGTTGTTGACATCCTTGACGGTGTAGGTAAAGGCGTCTGTGAGGGTGTTGGCAGTGGTGCGCAGCGCCTGCACAGCAGCCAGGGCGTTGTTGACGGCGTAGGAGTATGTGCCATCGGCAGTCAGAGTGAGTGTGCCGTAGCTGCCGGTCAGGGTGTAGGCATTGACGGTCAGGCCAGCGGTTTCCCCTGCATCGCCGTCGAAGTCGTTGAGCAGCACGTTGGGCGTGTTGACGACACCGGTGACCAAGTCACCGCCTTCTACCACGGTGCCGACATCGGCTACTGCAGTCGGGTTGTCGTTGTAACCATTGATGGTGACCGTGAGCGTGGCATTGGAGGTGTTGCCAGCACCATCGCGTGCGGTGTAGGTAAAGCTGTCAGTGAGGCTTTGACCAGCCTTGAGGGCTTCGACCGCCGCGTTGGCGTTGTTGACGGTGTAGGTGTAGGCACCGTTGCTTGCCAGGTTCAGGGTGCCGTAATTGCCGTTAATGTTGCCAGTGGTCGATGAGACCGTTTTGCTGTCGCCCGAATCACGGTCGGTGTCGTTGCTGAGCACATTGCCGGTGGGGTTGGTGCCCGCTGTGGTGTTGCTGGCACCGCGTGCCTCGTAGGCGCTGGCGCTGTCGTTATTGGCCACGATGGCGTCGTTGGCACCGTTGATGCTGAAGCTGATGGTGCTGCTGGCCGAACCGCCCTGCCCGTCAGATACGGCAATGTTGAAACTTTGGCTTGTGCTGCTCATCAAGCCTTCAACGGCAGCGTCGTTAGCTGTGAAGGTGAAAGTGCCGTTGCTGCTGACGCTGAGCGAGCCATAAGTGCCGGCGCCGCCGCCGCTGTAGCTCATGGTGCCGCCATCGCTGTCACTGGCGTTCAGACGACCGGTCAGTTGCGGGTAACTGTCGTCAGCAGCGGTGTCTGTGATGGCGTTGCCGCTGTAGAAGGTGCTGGCGCTGAAAGTGGGAGCCACATTGGCCGGGGGCGGTGGGTTGGAGCCAATGTCGGTGACAGTGGTGTTAACAGAAACGTAAAGTTTGTAGGAGCCCGTCGGAATCGCCGTGCTGTAGGAAGTGACCCGAATGACGTCGCCAGCTTGGTAAGTCCAATGCAAAAAAGCGTCGAAGCTACGCTCACCATCGCCCGAATCATCGTCCTCGGTCAGGATTTGACCATTGCGCTCGATTTGAAGATAGTCGTCTAAATTTGACTCACCCATGTAGAGGGCGACATCGGTCCCGTTGGCCACGTTGCTCAAGACATAACGATCCCAGTAGCAACCGGCGCGAAAGGCATTGATAGGATCAGACGTCGTTAACGCCCCAGAATAGACCGTCTGGAAGTTGTAGCCGCCAAAGCTGAACAATGTGCCGTCCCATGCAGCGGGTGCAACAGTCTCGGCTTCGATGCTGCCCGTGTTGGCTTCCAGCGTCCAGTCGCCCCCCAAAGTGCTGGCACCGGTGATGTCAACTGACGCGGCCACATCAGCACCGGTCAGGCTGGCCAACTGGCTGATAAAGGCCTGGCCCACGTCACCTTGTGCCACGTTGCAACCGTACAAAAGCAGGTCGCCATCCGCACCCAGGCTGCTGCCCAGGGTGGCAAAGCCACTGGCGTGGGCGGTCAGGTAGTTGCTGTCAATCAGGCTAGAGCCCAGATGCAACTGGCCGGCGCTGCCGTGCGAGAGGATCTGGATGCTGCCCAGGCCGGTGCGGCCACCCAAGGCATCCAGCATCTGCTGCAGGCCATCCCGAGAGCTGTCGAGAACATAGACTTCTGCCTCCTCTGGCAATCCCGCCAACAATGTGTCGAGGTCAATCACTTGTGAATCAACAAAATAGATACTGAGGGATGCAGAAGCGCTCATGGGTAACTCCACTCTAAAAAAAGATTAGGCACAAAAAAAGCACCTCCCGGTGCCTTTCGCATTCACTTTACAAACTGTTGGCAACTGACGTTTCAAAAAACATAGGGCTACCAGATTCTATTTCAATGTAACCACGGTTTCAGCGCCCACTCCCACAGCGGGGGGGTTGAAAACCCTTACATGACAGGGTTTTTGATGCGATCAAGACACAGCGAGCGCAGGGAGTCGTTGCATCAAGGCGTCGACTGCCTGTGATGCACTCCCATTGGGCATCAAGGAAGGCGTATCTTTCACTCATGGCGTCTATGAGGGTGCTGGGACTGTGCGCATCAACCATTTGGGTATTGATTGATGGCACGCCCTTGTATCACGCCTACCACGACGTGCCATGGGACGAACCGGAGATCCTCAAAAGCATCGTTGGTCGCAATTTCAGATTCGTCTGAAGTGCGGCCACGCCGACCGGCTTCCACCCGGTCGGGGCAGACCTCGGGGCACCACTCGGCGTGGTGGTGGACAATACCGGGTTTTCCGCCTCTCCATCCCAACCCTTGCCTCCACGAGCCCGTCCATGTCTGACGCTTCTCCTTCCATGATCTCCGTCGAGAAAATCGGCGGCACGTCCATGTCCGCTTTCGGCGATGTGCTGCGCCACATCATGCTGCACGACAAATCCCGCATCAACGGCCGCATTTACGTGGTGTCGGCCTACTCGGGCGTGACCAACCAGCTGCTGGAGCACAAAAAAACCGGTGAGCGCGGCATTTACGCCCTGTTTGCCGAAGGCAAGGGGTACCAGGACGCGTTGGTGGGCCTTGCCGCCAGCCTGAAAAAACTGAACGCCGGGTTTGCCGACCTGGGTTTGCCGCTGGACGTGGCCGATGCCTTCATTGACCGCCGCATTGCCCAGGCCCGCGAGTACCTGAGCGCCATGCACCATGTGCTGGCCAGCGGCTACCTGGACCGCAAAGACGTGCTGCTGGCCGCCCGCGAAGTGCTGGCCTCCATTGGCGAGTCGCACAGCGCGTTCAACTCGGTGGAGATTCTGAAGGCCAACGGCGTGCCTGCCATCCTGATGGACCTGGCCGGTTTTGACGACAACGAAGCCTGGACGATTGACGAGCGCATTGCCAACAGCTTCAAGGGGCTGGACCTGGCGAACAACGTCATCGTGGCCACGGGTTACACCAAGGGCACCGAAGGCATCATGCGCGAGTTCGACCGCGGCTATTCCGAGGTCACGTTCAGCAAAATTGCCGTGGAAGTGCGCCCCGCAGAGGCGGTGATCCACAAGGAATTCCACCTGTCGTCTGCCGACCCCAACCTGGTGGGCCTGGAAAACGCCGTGATCGTGGGGGCCACCAACTACGACGTGGCCGACCAGCTGGCCGACGTGGGCATGGAAGCCATCCACCCCAAGGCCGCCAAGCCCATGGAACTGGCCAGCATCCCGATCCGCCTGAAAAACACCTTCGAGCCCGATCACCCCGGCACCCTCATCACCAAAGACTTTGTGGGCGAACGCGCCCGCGTGGAAATCGTGACCGGCACTGACAAGGTGACCCTGGTCGAAATCCACGACCCCAGCATGGTGGGCACCGTGGGTTTCGATGCCAGCCTCATGGCCATCTTCACCAAACACAACATCAGCTACATCCTGAAGGCCACCAACGCCAACTCGATTGCCCACTTGGTGTGGGACAACCAGGTCACGCCCGAACTGGTGTCGGAACTGGAAGCGCTGTACGAGGTGGTGACGGTCAAGCCCAGCGCCATCGCCTGTGCCATTGGCTCCAACATCAGCATTCCCGGTGTGCTGGCCAAGGCCGCGCAAGCGCTGGCCAGCGCGGGCGTGAACGTGAACTGCGTGTCGCAGACCCTGCGCCAGGTGAACATGCAGTTCGTGATCGAGCGCGAGGACTACAAAACCGCCATCAAGGCGCTGAACCTGGCGCTGTGTGTCAACTCAGGCGCACCGGTGCCCAGCGTCTGACCCGCAACACCCAAACCCCTTTCCCCTCAAAAGGCCGCTCCGATGGAGCGGCCTTTTTTCTTGCAGTCAGTCAGCTGGCCACCACCCAATGCGGTGCGCGTCAACCCATTGACCGCCCCAACAACGCACACCAAGCCTTGTCCACCACTGTGTGCGCACGTTATTCGTGCACCAATCTTGCATACAAGACTTGAAAACAACTGGCACGGTTCTCGCTCGGTGGAATGCAACCCACCGGACACACCGTGAACTCCACCGACATTGCCAACCGAATCGTTGAAGCCATCCTGGCGCAGAAGCTGCAGCCAGGGGCGCGCCTGGGCGAACAGGCGCTGTCACTGCTGTTTGACTGCAGCCGCACCCTGGTGCGCGAGGCGCTGATGCAACTGGCCGCGCGCGGCATCGTCACCGTCAGCTCACGCCGGGGCTGGTACGTGGTGCAGCCTTCGCAGGCTGAGGCCCGCGAAGCCTTCGAGGCCCGCCGGGTGATCGAAATGGGCCTGATCCGCAGCGCCAAACCCATGCCCCCCGCCGCCATCAAGCGCCTGGGCGAGCATTTGAAAGAAGAGCAGGCCGCGCTGGCGGGCAACGACGTGGGCCAGCGCAGCTACCTGCTGGGCGACTTTCACGTGTGCCTGGCTGAGTGCCTGGGCAACCAGCTGCTGGCCGACACGCTGCGCGACTTCACGGCGCGCACCACGCTCATTGCCATGCTGTACCAGTCCACCCACGACGCGCACCAGTCGTGCGCCGAGCACGTGGCCATCGTGGCGGCACTGAAGGCAGGCGACACAGCCGAGGCCGAGCGCCTGATGGACCAACACATTGGCCAGGTGCAAGCGGCGCTGAACGTGCAGGCCGACACCGACCCACTGGCGGAACTGCGCGCCGCGTTGTCGCCGCTGGGCCGCCCTGCCCCCATCGAGGCAACCGATGCCGCACCTGGCACCACCGCCCGAAACAAAACACGAAAACCCCGCTTGGCCATCGCCCCTGAGGCGGCCAATGCCTCCGAGTCCACCACCCCACCCCCCGAAACCTACCTAGGAGCCCTGCTGTGAAACACCTGAACCTTTCCAAACGCCACCTCATCGCCACCGGCCTTTCCCTGGCCCTGGCCGCCACCGTGGGCCACGCCCAGGCGCAAACGGCGCTGGACGGCGTGATGAAGGCCAAGCTCATCAAAATTGCCATCCCCACCGACTTCCCGCCCTACGGTTTTGTGGGCATCGACCTGCAACCCCAAGGCCTGGACGTGGACATGGCGAAGCACATCGCCGACAAGCTGGGCGTGAAGCTGGAGTTGGTGCCCGTGAGCAGCGCCAACCGCATCCCCTACCTGCAAACCAAAAAGGCCGATCTGGTCATTTCCACACTGGGCAAAAACGCCGAGCGCGAAAAAGTGATCGACTTCACCGCCGCCTACTCGCCCTTCTTCCAGGCGGTGTTTGCCGCCAAGTCGCTGTCGGTCAAGTCGTGGGCAGACCTGGGCGGCAAAAGCGTGGCAGTCACCCGTGGGGCCATTGAAGACCAGGAACTGAGCAAAGTGGCCCCGGCCAACACCGACATCAAGCGTTTTGAAGACAACAACGCCACCGTGTCGGCATTCGTCTCGGGCCAGACGCAGCTGATCGCCACCGGCGCATCGGTGGCGGGCAACATGATCCAGAAGAACCCCCAACTGGGTGCCGAGTACAAGCTGCTGCTCAAAGACAGCCCCAACTTCATCGGCGTGGGCAAAGGTGAAGACGCGCTGCGCCTGAAGGTGAACGAGGTGATTGCCGCAGCCAAAAAGTCAGGCGACATCGACAAGCTGGCCACCAAGTGGCTGGGCCGCCCCGCTGGCGACCTGCCCCAGTAACCCCCGCTGCACAGGACCCGAGCCATGCCGATCGAGCTGGACTTTGCCGCCGTGCTGGCGGAGTGGCCCTTGCTGGCCAAGGGCGTGGTGTGGACGCTGGGCCTCACCGCCGTCTCTGCCGTGCTGGGCGTGGCGCTGGGCGTGGCCTGCGCTTGGGCACGCACCCAGGGCCCCACCGCGCTGCGTTGGGTGGCCGGGGCGTATGTGGAGGCGGTGCGCAACACGCCCTTCATCGTCCAGCTGTTTTTCGTGTTTTTCGGGCTGCCTGCGGCGGGCATACGGCTGTCGCCCGAGGTGGCCTCCATCATTGCCATGGTGGTCAACCTGGGGGCCTACGCGGCGGAAATCGTGCGCGCGGGCATCGACGCCACGCCGCGCGGCCAGACCGAAGCGGCGCTGAGCCTGGCCCTCACCCGGGCACAAACCTTTGTGCACGTGGTGCTGCCCCCGGCACTGAAGAAGGTGTGGCCCGCGCTGGTGAGCCAGATCATCATCGTCATGCTGGGTTCGGCCGTGTGCGGGCAAATTTCGACGCAGGAACTGAGCTACGCGGCCAACCTGATCCAGAGCCGCAATTTCCGCGCGTTCGAGGCCTTCATCGTGGCCACACTCATTTACCTGGCGCTGTCGGTGGCGGTGCGCGGCACGCTCAACTGGCTGGGCCCCCGCTTTTTGTTCGGAGGCCGACGTGGTTGATTTCAGCTTGTGGGACATTTTTCGCAACCTGCTGCTGGCCGCCCGCTGGACGGTGGGCCTGTCGCTGATCGCTTTCGTGGGCGGTGGCGTGGTGGGCCTGGCCCTATTGGTGGCGCGCACCGCCAAACTGCCCGGCGCACAGGTGCTGGTGGGTGGCTATGTGCAGCTGTTTCAGGGCACGCCGCTGTTGATGCAACTGTTTTTGGCCTACTTCGGCATGGCCTTGCTGGGGGTGGAAACCTCTGCCTGGGTGGCTGCCGCCGTGGCCCTGACGCTGTACAGCAGCGCCTTCCTGGCCGAAATCTGGCAAGGCTGCGTGCGGGCGGTGCCCAAGGGCCAGTGGGAAGCCGGGCAAAGCCTGGCACTGAGCATGGGCGAGTTGCTGCGCCACATCGTGCTGCCACAGGCGGGCCGCATGGCCATTGCGCCCACGGTGGGCTTTCTGGTGCAGGTCATCAAAGGCACGGCGCTGGCCTCGGTCATCGGCTTCGTCGAGCTGACCAAGGCCGGCACCATGATCACCAACGCCACCTTCAAACCCTTTTTGGTCTACAGCTGCGTGGCGCTTTTGTACTTTGCGCTGTGTTTCCCCATCAGCCTGTACGCCCGTTCGCTGGAGAAAAAACTCAATGCAAGCCGCTGACACCCCCACTGCCCACCCCCACGCCGTCCGCATCGAGCAACTGCGCAAATCCTACGGCGACCACGAGGTGCTCAAGGGCATCGACCTGACCGTGGCCCCCGGCGAGGTGATTGCCATCATCGGCAAAAGCGGTTCGGGCAAAAGCACGCTGCTGCGCTGCATCAACGGGCTGGAAACCTTTCAGCACGGCAGCCTGACGGTTCAGGGCCAACCGCTGATTCACCACGACGCGGCGGCCATGCGCGAGCTGCGCCAGCGCGTGGGCATGATTTTTCAATCGTTCAACCTGTTCCCGCACCTGAGCGTGGGCAAGAACGTGATGCTGGCCCCGCATCTGGTGAAAAAGCCTGCGGTGGCCGAGCTGGAGGCCCGCGCCCGCCAGCTGCTGCAACGCGTGGGCCTGGCCGACAAGTTCGACGCCTTCCCCGACCAGCTGTCTGGCGGGCAGCAGCAGCGCGTGGCCATTGCCCGCGCCCTGGCCATGGACCCGAGCATTCTGTTGTGCGACGAAATCACCTCAGCGCTGGACCCCGAGCTGGTGGGTGAGGTGCTGAGCGTGGTGGAAGGCCTGGCCAAAGAGGGCATGACGCTGCTGATGGTCACGCACGAAATGAACTTTGCCCGCAAGGTGAGCAACCGCGTCATCTTCATGCACCAGGGCCGTGTGCACGAAATGGGGCCGCCCGCCGAGCTGTTTGCGAACCCTCAAACGCCCGAGCTGAAGCAGTTTTTGTCCAGCATCCACGGCTGAGGGCACCTGCCTGGGCCCCTGGGGTTTGGCATCAGGTGCGGCAACCCACCAGTGCGCAGTATTCGAGCCGCGTGCGGGGTGACACCGATGCCAGCACCTGCGCATAGCTGGTGCGGTGGCGCACCAACAACCGGGCCGACGCCGTGGACTGGGAGCGGCAGAACCACTGGCAGGTGTGCTGTATCAGCAGCAGTTCGGCGGTGAACATGAAAGCGCGGTCGCGCTGGCTGGGGCCGCCCGGCACGCCGGGCTCCTGGGCCACCAGGCGCGCGAGCCCCTCGGCATGGATGGCCAGGGCTTTGCGCAGATCGAACGTGGCCTGGGGGAACAGCAGCGTGGCACGGGGCACGGCCCGGGGAATGCGACTGACCAGGGCCTTCTCAGGCCACACCTCGGCAAAATCGGCCACAAAGCGCTGAAACTCATCGAGCAGGTTGGCCTCGGTCAACTGCAAGGTGGACCACAACGCACGCTGGCGGTCGGGGTCTTTTTCGGCCAGGGCGCGCAGGTAGCCCTCGGTCAACGCCTCCATCAGCTTCTCGATGCGGTAACGCCCCAGGTGGCTGGCCAGCAGCACCACGCGCTGGGCCTGTTCTGCCCGCACCAAGAACATCCACACCGCCACCAAAGGCACACCCACCAGCAGTATTTCGGTCATATTTCTGTAGCTGCCACTGCTTGATGAACAAGCGCTATAGGCATAAAAAGCATTGAAAATCAGTCGTACACCAACTCGGCATGCTGCTGGTGGGCCTGGGCCGTCCAGCTGGCCAGCGCCGCGTCTGAAGGGAAAAACAGGCTGCGGTCGTCCAGGTGCAGGTCGCAGCGCACATCGGGTCGCTCCACGGCCAGGCGCACGGGCAGGCCACGCACCAGCTCGCCCTGCTCGGTCATCTCACGCAAGGGCGGGAAATGGCGCACCAAGGCGGCCACGTCCACGCCCTGCCCGGCCGCATCGGGCCTGACGGCCACGCGCAGGTACTTGGCAAAGCGGCAGCGGGCGGTGGGCAAATCCCACACCTGCTGCACCTTGAACCGCAGGCCCCCCGAGAAACGGTCGTTCTGCACCACGCCTTGCAGCACCACCAGTTCGTCGTCTTTCAGGGTGTCGCGGTGCTGGTTCAGCAGGTTCTCGTCGGCGCTGGCTTCAATGGTGCCGCTCTTGTCGTCCAGCTTGAAAAGCCCCAGCTTGCCACGCTGGCCGTTGATGGTGCGCAACTCGGTCACGATACCCACGAGCACCTGCGGGTCACGGCTGTCGCCCACTTCGTTGATGGGGGTGCGCACAAAGCGCCGCACCTCGGCGGCCACTTCATCGAACAGGTGGCCACTCAGGTAAAAGCCGATCGCGGTTTTTTCCTGCGTCAGCCGCTCTTTGATGCCCCAGGGCGGCACGTCCACCAAATCGGGCTCCTGGGTGCTGCTGCCGTGGGCATCGCCATCGTCGAACATGTCGAACAGCCCGCCCTGGTTGGCGTTGGCCGCCGCCGCTGCCGCAAAGTCGAAGGCGCGCTCCACACTGGCCAGCAGGCTGGCGCGGTGGGGGTTGAGGCTGTCGAACGCACCGGCTTTGATGAGCGCCTCGACCGTGCGTTTGTTGACCTTGGATTTGTCGAGCCGCACGCAAAAATCAAACAGCGAGGTGAACGGCCCACTGGCGCTGCCCGCGGGGCCCTCGCCCCGGCCTTCGCGGGCGGCCACGATGGCCTCGATGGCCTGCTGGCCCGTGCCCTTGATGGCGCCCAGCCCGTAGCGCACGCTGGTGTTGCTGGTGGGCTCGAACCGGTAGGTGCCCCGGTTGATGTCGGGCCACTCGAACGACATGCCAAAGGCCAGCGCGTCGGCGTGCAGGACGGCCAGCTTGTCGGTGTTGTCCATTTCCACCGTCATGTTGGCGGCGTAGAACTCGGCCGTGTAGTGCACCTTCAGCCAGCCGGTGTGGTAGGCCAGGAGTGAGTACGCGGCGGCGTGCGACTTGTTGAAGCCGTAGCCCGCGAACTTTTCCATCAGGTCGAACACCTCGTCGGCCTTCTCCTGCGGAATGCCGTGGGTGGCCAGGGCACCGGCGCGGAACTTCTCGCGGTGCTCGGCCATCTCTTCGGCCTTTTTCTTGCCCATGGCGCGGCGCAGCAGGTCGGCGCCACCCAGGCTGTAGCCGCCCAGGATCTGCGCGGTCTGCATCACCTGTTCCTGGTAGACCATGATGCCGTAGGTCTCGCTGAGCATGTTGGCCACCGCCGGGTGCGGGTACTCCACGGCTTCCCGCCCGTGTTTGCGCGCCACGAAGCTGGGGATCAGGTCCATCGGGCCGGGGCGGTAGAGGGCGTTGAGCGCGATCAGGTCTTCCAGCCGTGAGGGCTTGGCGTCGCGCAGCATGCCTTGCATGCCCCGGCTTTCAAACTGGAACACGGCCTCGGTCTTGCCATCGGAAAACAGCTTGTAAGTGGCGCGGTCTTCCAGCGGCACGTTTTCAAACGCGAACTTCTCCTGCCCCGGGTGGCGCTTGCGGATGAACTCGGCCGCAATTTCCAGAATGGTGAGCGTGGCCAGACCCAAAAAGTCGAACTTCACCAGGCCCACGGCCTCCACGTCGTCTTTGTCGTACTGGCTGACGGCCGAGGTGCTGCCGGGCTGCTGGTACAGCGGGCAAAAATCGGTGAGCTTGCCGGGTGCAATCAACACGCCCCCGGCGTGCATGCCGATGTTTCGGGTCATGCCCTCCAGCTTTTGCGCCAGCTCGATGAGGGTTTTCACATCCTCTTCCTGCTCGATGCGGCGCGCCAGTTCGGGCTCCATGGCGATGGCGTAGTTGTTTTTGTCGCCGTCTTTGGGAGGGTGCGGCGGGTATTGCAGCGTGACGCTCATGCCCGGTTTGTTGGGAATGAGCTTGGAAATGCCGTCGCAAAAGCCGTACGAAAAATCCAGCACCCGGCCCACGTCGCGGATGGCGGCGCGCGCAGCCATGGTGCCAAAGGTGGCGATCTGGCTCACGGCGTCTTTGCCGTATTTGTCTTTCACGTAGTCGATCACGCGGTCGCGGTTCGACTGGCAAAAGTCAATGTCGAAGTCGGGCATGCTGACCCGCTCGGGGTTCAGGAAGCGCTCGAACAGCAGGTTGTACCGCAGCGGGTCCAAGTCGGTGATGAGCAGCGCGTACGCCACCAGCGAGCCTGCACCCGAGCCCCGGCCCGGCCCCACGGGGCAGCCGTTTTCCTTGGCCCACTGGATGAAGTCGCCCACGATGAGGAAGTAGCCCGGGAACCCCATTTTCAAAATGGTGTTCAGCTCGAACTCCAGGCGCTCCACGTAGCGGGGGCGCTCTTTCTCGCGTTCGGCCTCGTTGGGGTACAGGTGCACCAGTCGGCCTTTGAGGCCTTCGTGCGACACGTGGCGGAAGTAGTCTTCCACCGACATCACCACGCCGTTCACCGGCGGAATGGGAAAGTCGGGCAACTGCGGCTTGCCCAACACCAGCGTCAGGCTGCAGCGGCGGGCGATTTCCAGGGTGTTGGCCACGGCGCTGGGCAGGTCGGCAAACAAGGCCTCCATTTGCGCGGCGGTTTTGAAGTATTGCTCGCGGGTGAAGCGGCGCACGCGGCGGGGGTTGGCCAGCATGTCGCCGTCAGAGATGCACACGCGGGCCTCATGGGCCTCGTAGTCGTCGGGCACCAGAAACTGGGCCGGGTGCGTGGCCACCACGGGCAACCCCAGGCGGGCGGCCAGGGGCACGGTGGCGCGCACCAGGCGCTCGTCATCGGGGCGGCCGGCGCGTTGCAGTTCGAGATAAAAGCGATGGGTGAACACACCTGCCGCCTGCAGGGCCACGTCGGCGGCTTTGCGTTCATCGCCGGCCAGCAGGGCCATGCCCACTGGCCCGGCCGCCGCACCGCTGACCAGAATCAGCCCCTCGTTCAGCTCTTGCAGCCACTCCCAGGTGAGCACGGCCTGTTCGCGGTGCACGTTGCGCGTCCACCCCCGGGCCAGCAGCTCGCTCAGGTTCAGGTAGCCCCGGTGGCTTTGCACCAGCAGCAGCACGCGGGGCAGGCTTTGCGCGTTGGGGGGCACGGGTTGACCGGGCAACGGGGCCTCGGCCCCACCCAGGCCCTGCACAAACACCTCTGCCCCCAGCACGGGCTTGATGCCCGCACCGCGAGCGGCCTTGTAGAACTTGATGGCCCCGAACAGGTTGGACAAGTCGGTGATGCCCAGCGCGGGCTGGCCATCGGCGGCGGCGGCGGCCACCACGTCATCGATGCGAAGGGTTCCGTCGACAACGGAGAACTCGGTGTGCTGGCGCAGGTGAACAAACATGGGGGCCGATTGTAGGAAGCCCCGTGCAGGCCACGGCCCCGGTCAGTCGCGCAGCACCGCCAGCACGTCGGAGTGGAACTCCCGCCCGTAGAGCACCAGCACCACCAGCAAGGTGGCCATCACCAGGGCAATGGGAGAAAAGAACCAGGCCAGTGTGGCAAAAGAGAAGTAATAGGCCCGCAGGCCATCGTTGAAGGTCTCTGCGGCCGAGCCCACCAGCGTGGCCGCCTTGAACACGTAGCGCTCGGCCTCGCCGGGGTGCGCCTCGAAATGCTCAGGGCTGGGCATGGCCCCGATGGTCAGCGCCACAAAGGTGTATTGCCGCATGCTCCAGCTGAAACGGAAGAAGGCATACACGAAGATGGCCAGCAGCACCAGCACCTTCACCTCGAAGACCTGCATGCTGGTGACCTGGGCAAAGGGCATGTCCTGCACCAGTTCGGCGGCCTTGTCGGTGGTGCCCAGCATGGCCAGCAAGCCACCGATGATCAGGATGGTGGTGGACGAAAAGAACGACGGGGTGTGCGACAGGTTCTGGGTGATCAGGCCGTCGAGCATGCGCGGGTCTCGGGAGGCGGCCTGTTCCATCCAGCGCTTGCGGTACAGGTTGGTGGTGGCCAGCAGCGAACGCTGGCGCTTGCCCCACTCCTTGGCAAACAGGGCGTAGCCGACCCAGAGGGCAAAAAAGCTGGACAAGGCCAGCCAGTCTTTCAGGGGCAAGAGTTCGAACAGCTTCATGGATTCATTGTGCAGTCACAACGGTCTGCGAGCATAGCCAGCCTGTTGTTTCCCTTTTGTGACCGCTATGCCCTCAGACCTGTCCCTCCGTCTCAGCCGCCGCCAGTGCCTGCAGGCCGCCGTGCTGGCCTCTCTCCCCGCCCTGTCACGCGCCCACCCCTTGCTGCCCAAGGGCGTGAAGATCGTGGTGCCTTTTGCCCCTGGGGCGGGCACCGATGCCGTGGGCCGGCTGCTGGCCGACAAGCTCGGCGGCGTGCTGGGCACCACGGTGGTGGTGGACAACAAGACCGGGGCATCCGGCGCCATTGGCTCGCGCTTCGTGGCCAGCAGCCCGGCCGATGGCAGCACCTTGCTGCTGGTGGCTGCGCCCTTCACCACCGTGCCCGCGGCCATGCCCCAGGCCGGGTACGACCCGGTGCGCGACTTTGCGCCTGTGGGCATGGTGGCCAGCGGTCCGCTGGTCTGGGCGGCGAACAAGGACGTGCCCGCCCGCACCCTGGCCGAACTGGTGGAACTGGCCCGGCGCCAGCCCGGCAAACTGAACTACGGCTCGGCCGGTGCGGGGGGCATCAACCACCTGGTGCTGGAGCTGCTGAAGGCGCGCACGGGCACCTTCATCACCCACATCCCGTACCGGGGCATTGCGCCCGCGACCATCGACCTGATCGCGGGTGAAATCCAGCTCATCACCGGCACCATTCCGGCACTGGCCCCGTTCATCCGAGAGGGCAAGGTGCGCGCCCTGGCCGTGACCAGTGCTCAACGCTCGCCAGCCCTGCCCGACGTGCCCAGCATGGCCGAATCGGGACAGGCGGGGTTTGACGTGCTGAACTACTTCGGCCTGATGGCCCCCAGGGGCACACCCGCTGCCGTGGTGCACGCCTTGAACGAGGCCCTGGCCAAGGTGCTGGCGCTGCCCGACGTGAAAGAGCGCTTTGCCAAAGACGCCCTGACCGCGACGCCCGGCACACCCGAGGCGTTGATGGCGTTTGTGGAACAAGATGTGAACGGCTGGCGCAAGGTCGTGGCCAGCCAGAACCTGAAGCTGGAGGGCTGAACCCCCTCCAAGCCGCCCCACGGCACCCAACACAAAGGCCTGGCCCGTCAACACGGGTCAGGCCTTTTTCCTTGAACCCCCTGTCGGGGGCCCGGTCACGTCACTTGGACAGGTCGATGGCGTAAACGCCCTGCCCCTTGCCAGTGCCGTCGTCGTCTTTCACCACGCTGATGTTCGCAAAGCCAGCGGTCTGCGCCACGGCCAGCTTGCCACTGCCCGACACAAACGTCACCGGTCCAGCCGTGGCGACCTTGGTGAAGCGCCAGCTGCGGGCGGAACCGTCGGCCACCAGCGTCAAGGTCTTGCGGGCCTTGATGTAGTCGATCAGCACGTCCCGGTTCGCATCGGGCGACGCGTAGATGGTGTTGGCCGCCGTCAGGCCGAAAGCGGTGCCGCTGGTCGCACGGTAGTTGTTGGTGGCAATGATGAATTCAGCCGCAGCGTTGATGGGCGTCCCCTTGTACGACAGGTTTTTGATGCGGCTGCCAATGGCCTGCGTCACGTCGATTTCGTAGCTCATGTCAGCCGAGGTGAACATGTCGAAGTTGTAGCCAGGGAAGCTCGACACCAGGGGCTGCGCGGCGGTCAGCGTGGGGTCGATCCGGTTGAACCGTTCAGCCGCCTTTTCCAGCCAGGTCTTGATGCCAGCGCCCGTCACCTTCACGGCGTAGACCGTGTTGGGGTACAGGTAGAGGTCGGCGGCGTTGTTGATGGCGATGGGGCCCTGCTTCACGTCGGTGAAGTCGGTGCCACCGGCGAAACCGCTCTTGAACGGCGCGCTGACCGACAGCACAGGCAAGTCCTTGTACTGCGGCAGGTTGGCTGCTACGTACTTGGCCACGTAGTCGGCCTGGGCGGCGTTCACCACCTGGATGGCCGTCACATCGCCCACATCGGCAAAGTAGCTGGACAGCGCAAAGTCCGACTGACCGATGGGCGTTTTCACATAGGCGATGGCGGCCTCGTGCTCGGTCTTCACGGCGCTGGCAATGGCCGGGTCCACCTCGACATAGGTTTTGGCCGTGGCATCGAGCAAGGCTTTGCGCAGGCTGACCTCGGTCTTGCCCGTGTCGATGGTCCACTTGCCGTTTTTCACGACCAGACCGTAGTTGATGACACCGATGGCCTTGCCCCAGTAGCTGGGCATCACGGCGGGCACGCCAAAGAACGTGCCCTTGGTCTTGTCCACCCCGGTGGCGCTGCAGGCCGCCGTGGTGCACGCGGCGTTGGGGAATTCGCTGTGCGAATGGCCCATCAGGATGCCGTCAATGCCCGCCACCTTGGCCAGGTGGTAGTTGGCGTTTTCCATGGTAGGGGTGTAGGCACTGGTGTCCCATCCGCCGTGGGAGGCGGCGATGACGATGTCAGCCCCTTCGGCACGGGCCATGGGCACATATTTGGTGGCGGCCTCGACCACACCCTGCACGTCCACCTTGCCATCGAGCCAGCGCTTGTCCCAGTTCAGAATGGGCGGAGGCGCAAAGCCGATGACGGCCACCTTGACCGTGCTCTCGATGGCCTTGCCATCTTTGTCCTTGCCCGCGATCTTTTTGGTGAGGATGGTGTAGGGCTTGTACAGCGTCTGCCCGTCTTTTTTGCTGGTCACGTTGGCCAGCACCAGCGGGAAAGCGGGGCCGGTGCAGGTGGGCTGGCTGGCCACGGCGGCCATGCCCTCGACATTGAATTTCGCGCCGGTGACCTGCGCCAGGTAGGGCAGACCGTAGTTGAACTCGTGGTTGCCCAGGGTGCCGGCGTCAAAGCCGATGGCGTCCATGGCCTTGTACGTGGCCAGCTTCTGGTTGCAGGCCACCGGGTTCACCAGGGCCTGGTAATCGGCCAGGGCGGTGCCTTGGATGGTGTCGCCGTTGTCGATCAGCAGGTTGTTGGGGTATGCCGCGCGCGCTTGTTTGATGACCGTGGCGGTGCGCTCAAAACCCACGCTCTTGTCCTCGGCCAGCTTGAAGTAGTCGTAGCTGATGAGGTTGGCGTGCAGGTCAGACGTTTCCAGAATGGCCAACTGGGCGGTGCTGCCATCGGGCAGGGACGCGGTGTCGTCGCCACTGCCCAGGCAGGCGCTGAGGCTCAGGCACAAGGCCGCAAGGGCGGTCAATCGGATGCCGGTGTGGGCCAGAGGCCCGGCGGGTGGAGAGGTGAACATAAAGCTCCCGTTCGGTTGAAAAAACGGGAGCCTATGCACACCCCATGACGCGCCGGTGAAGCCTCCGGGTCAGATCCGTGTCAGCCCAGCAGGCCTTCGGCTTTCATGGCCGCCTGCACCCCTGGGCGGGCGGCCACGCGGGCACGGTAGGCCGCCAGTCGGGCCAGCCCGGCGATCTCCAGCTTCACAAAGCCCGCCCAATTGGTGACGGTGAACAGGTAGGCATCGGCCACGGTGAAGGTGTCGCCCATCAGGAAGTCCTTGCCCGCCAGTTCGCCGTCCACCCAGGTCAGGCGCTGCAGCAGGCGGTCTTTCACGGCGGGCTTGAAATCCTCGGGCGTGGCGGGGTTGAACAGCGGCGAAAAGCCCTTGTGCAATTCGCTGCTGATGAACGACAGCCACTCCTGCAGCTTGTAACGCTCCCAGCTGCCCGGCACTGGGGCCAGGCCGCTTTGCGGTGCCTGGTCGGCCACGTATTGGCTGATGACCTGACCCTCGCGCAGGGTGCGGCCATCGGCCAACACCAGGAACGGCACGTAACCCAGGGGGTTGATGGCGTAGTAGTCGGACCCGTCGGCCAGCTGGTGGGTTTTGGTGCTGGCCAACACGGCCTCGAAAGGCAGGCCAGATTCCGTCAACACAATGTGGGGCGCGAGAGAGCACGCACCGGGGGAATAGAACAGTTTCATGGAAAGGTTCCCTGAGGGTGGAAAAACATCAGCCTTTGAACTTGGCGGCCACCTCGGCCACGCGGGCCCCGAACAGGCGGGCGGTTTCGAGGTCGCCGGGCAGCATCTCGGCCGCGCCGGCGTCCGAAGGGCTCTGGGCCATGGCTCCGCTGAACGAACCCACGTAGTTGATGTCGTTGCGCTGGGCCGCCTTGCTGTTGCTGGGCATCAGGCCCGTGCCCACCCAGATGCCGCCGTGCTGCATGGCCAGGGTGAACAGGTAGTGCAGGGTGGAGAGCTTGTCGCCGTTCATGGTGGCGCTGTTGGTGAAGCCGGCGAACACTTTGTTTTTCCAGGCCTGGGTGAACCAAGGTTTGCTGGTGGCATCGGCCCATTTTTTGAACTGCCAGCTGGCCATGCCCATGTAGGTGGGCGAGCCCATGATGATGGCGTCGGCCGCGTTCAGGGCGGCCCATCCCGCTTCGCTGACATGGCCGTCCGCGTCGATGGCGACCAGCTCGGCCCCTGCGCCGTCGGCCACCGACTGGGCCATGCGCTGGGTGTGGCCGTAGCCCGAGTGATAGACCACGACGACGTGGGCAGAAGGGTTGGACATGGTGTGCTCCTTGAAAGGTTGAACAACGAAAAACCAGAAAAAACCGTCAGCGGCTGAAGGAAGGCTCCAGCCCGCCCATGGCCCCGGCCTGGTAAGCCTGGGCGTAAGCGGCCACCTCGGCCCGCGTGGTGCCCACAAACGGCCCCCACGGCACCACAGGCTCGCGCAAGGGCGTGCCCGAAAACACGGCCACCTGAGCCCCTTCGGGGCCTGCCAGCAAGCGCAGATCGGTGGGACCGTCACCGGGCACAGGCGGGTCAAATACCATAGCTGCTGGCGCAATACCATCTTGCGAAAGTGGCCATTTTGACTCCAAAATGTGTCCGTCCACCACCAGCGCAAACCCCTGGTGCCCCGCAGGCAGGGCGAGGCGCACATCGGCATGGGGTTGCAGCGTCACGTCCAGCAGGTTGACGCGGGTGGCCCAGCGCGGGTCGTGGGCAATCGGCGACACCTGGCCGCCCCATTCGCCCGCCACCACGCGCACGCTGGCGCCTTCCAGCGCCACCACGGGGATGTCGGCGGCAGGCACTTTGAACACCGCAGGCGCGTCCTGCTTGTGGGCACGGGCCATGTTCACAAAAATCTGCAAGCCCACTGCGGGCACGCCCGGCTTGGCCGGGGTCTCCTCGTGCACCATCCCACTGCCCGCTTGCAGCCAGTGCAGGCTGCCGGGTGTGATGACGCTGTCGTCCCCCAGGCTGTCGCGGTTGCGAACGCCACCCGGGCTGCCGGGCAACAGGTAACTGATGGCGCTCATACCGCCGTGCGGGTGGGGCAAAAAGAAGTTGTGGGGCATGTGGAACACGTCCACGCCGATGAACGGGTCCACCAGTCCCAAGTGCTGGGGGTGGAACACGTGGGCGTGGGTGCGGTCGTCAAACCGGTGAAACGGCAACGCGAATGCCGAATGCAGGCTGCGCAACGGGTTCATGGAGACTCCGTGGCGCTCAGGCAGCCAGGTCGAACACCAAGGCCTCGGCACCGGAGGCCTGGTCCAGGGTCAGCAGCGCCTCGTCGGCCAGCATCGCGGCGTCACCGGTTTGCAGGACATGGCCGTTCACGCCCAGCGTGCCGCGCACCACCTGCACCCAGGCCTTGCGACGGGGGTCCAGCACCAGGCTGGCCTGTTCGTGGCCATCCAGCAGCGTGGCGTAAATGCGGGCGTCGGCGTGCACGGTCACCGAGCCCTCGGCCCCATCGGGGGATGCCACCAGGCGCAGCCGCCCTTGCTTTTCCGCGTCGGCAAAGGTTTTCTGCTCGTAGCCAGGGGCGATGCCCCGGGTGTGCGGCTCGATCCAGATCTGGAAGAAGTGCGTGGTGGCATCGGCAGCGTGGTTGAACTCGCTGTGCCGCACCCCGCGCCCGGCGCTCATGCGCTGCACGTCGCCCGGGGGGATGGCCGTGCCGTTGCCCATGCTGTCCTGGTGCGCCAGACTGCCCGAGACCACGTAGCTGACGATTTCCATGTCGCGGTGGCCGTGCTCGCCAAAGCCCATGCCCGCGGCAATGCGGTCTTCGTTGATGACGCGCAGGTTGCCCCAGCCCATCCACTGCGGGTCGTGGTAACCGGCGAACGAAAAGCTGTGCTGGCTTTTGAGCCAGCCGTGGTCGGCGTGGCCACGCTCTTGCGACTTGCGGATGCGGATCATGGCGGGTCTCCTGTGTGTGAAGGTGTGGCCTCCACTGTAGGCCCGCCGCAGTGGGTGGGCAGCCGTGGATTTTGATGGCATCATTCGATCGAACTGAATGAAAGTCGCCAAACCATGCAGAAATCAGGGGTAAACCCGGACAAAGGCGTGCCGTCGGCGCGCGCGGTGCTGTCGCCCGAAAACCTGTCGCTGATCGACGCGGTGGCACGCAACGGCAGCATGGCCGCCGCCGCACGCGAGCTGGGGCTGGTGCCCAGCGCCCTGACCTATCGGGTGCGCCAGATCGAGGACGCGCTGGACGTGCTGGTGTTCGACCGCAGTGCACGCCAGGCCCGCATCACGCCCGCCGGGGCCGAGCTGCTGCGCAGCGGCGAACACCTGCTGCACGAGCTCGACGCCGTGGCCGAGCGGGTCAAGCGCGTGGCCACCGGCTGGGAGCCGCAATTCACCGTGGTGGCCGACGCCATCATTTCGCGCACCACGCTGTTCGAGCTGTGCGAGGCCTTCTACGCGCTGAACGCCCCCACCCGTTTGCGCATCCGCAACGAAACGCTCACCGGCACGCTGGAGTCGCTGCTGGGCGGCAAATCGGACCTGGCCCTGGGGGTGAGCGCCGACGGCAGCTCTTACGCGGGTTTTCAGGCCCTGCCGCTGGGCGACGTGCCGTTTTGCTACGCGGTGGCCCCCCACCACCCCCTGGCCCACAGCCCCGAGCCGCTGGCCGATGCGCTCATCGGCCGCCACCGCGCCGTGGCCGTGGCCGATACCACCCAGCGTGGTGCCGGCATGACGGTGAACCTGCTGTCTGGGCAGGACGTGCTGACCGTGCCGAGCATGCAGCACAAGCTGGAAGCCCAGCTGCGCGGCATGGGCTGCGGGTTTCTGCCCCTGCCCATGGCCCAGCCCTACATCGACGCGGGCCAACTCGTGGTCAAAACGGTGGAGCGCGGCGCACGCGTGGCCAGGGTCAGCTACGCGTGGCGGTCGGGCGACGGCAAGGGCGCTGTGGGCAAAGCCCTGCAATGGTGGCTGGACCAGCTGGGCCACGCCAACACCCGCACGGCGCTGCTGCACAACCACCTCCGGCTGTGAGCCCAAGCGCGCCATTCCGGACCTGTGAAGCGGTCTGCGCTGCTACAGTCGATGCAGGAGAACACACCATGACAAAAGCCAAAACCGCCCCGACATCCCTCCCAC
>Ga0209066_10000932_pt1 | contig 40289 bp, 35 predicted proteins | sample All_14_2_FD_187198 | JGI IMG/M metagenome (GOLD analysis project Ga0209066, IMG submission 187198) | Freshwater microbial communities in response to fracking from Pennsylvania, USA - Allegheny Zone_MetaG_DW_15 (SPAdes) (version 2) ... | reverse complement strand
ACCCTGTTGTTTCACTGGATGTTGCAACTGTTGCACGTTTGCTTTTCCTGAATCAGCCGGTTTCTGTCTCCGCTTGGCTCCGGTCATAACCCCAGTTTGCACCCCGACTAGCCCTGACCGCCCCATTTGAACTTGAATGGCCTAGTTTTGCGCCTAACTTCCTTTGTTCTGGATCTCTCAGTTCACATTCACATTCACTGTAACCTTCAATCTCCATTCCAAAGAACCCTGTGCATAACAGGCGGGGGCGGGTGTGTCTTTATTCTCTTTCTTTGTATATTGTTGCTCTCCGCATTTCAGTATGTTTGTTCTCCGATTTCCATTTCCTTCGTTGCGCTTCTGATCGGAGGTTGTGGATAAGTCCTTGGCGTTTGAGGGACGCGAGAGCCTTGGCAATCGCATCGTGACCTCTACCGGATCGTCGGGTCAAAGTCCGGTAGGTCAGAAGCGTTGCCTTGCCCTCCTTTTGCCAGCCGCTCGTCTGACGGATCAAGATTAAGAGCACCCTCAACTCCGTGTCCTTGAGATTCGGCATGAGCTGGTCCAGCAGGTGGTTAGGAACCTTCGTCCAGCGACTCGAAGGCTTCGGTAAGTTCGCTTTTAGAACGGGCATAGTAAAACTCCTTTGGGGGTGAATAGTTTTTCCGGATTGACTCAATAATCATGGCTTCTGGTCGTTTTGCCTTCCGGAATGGGAGGTACTCAAGCTGAGCCTCTATCTGCTCCAATGGAAATTTCCAGAGGAGCTCGACCACACCGTCTTTGGATACACCGATCAAGTGAAGCCGCTTGGCGAGCTCGATTTTCTTTTGCATGGTCATCGGGCTCCTTCCATTTGAATGAATGTCCGAGCCCGACTACCTATATCTTCAAGGTGGGCAAAGAACTGGTAGTCCACTCCACCCCATGGCCGAACACCGATCCCAAGCGTTGAGAGACGAGTTGCCAGTCCGTCACCATCGATCACAGCGATCCGAGCGGCGTTGTATGACTCCTTGTGCCGCGCGACAGTGTTTGAGAGTGGATAGGGCGAGACAATGATCCCAAGGTCAGAATTTGTGCGCAGAACGGCTCCAGCAAGTTCGTCAAGCATCCTGAGTCGAATTGAGTCACTGATCACCTTCACAATCACCTTGATCGGAACGGTTCCAAGCGTCGACTCACAGAGCAGTTCGTGTCCGCCGAACCGTGATTTCTGCTTCGTTTGACGCCGGTCCAGGATTTGCACGTCTCCATAGCCGGAACGGGCAAGCATCTTAGACGTAACCAGGAGCAAACTGTGGAGCGAGCAGGCTTGCAATACGGAAGTGAGTTCACTTTGGTTCATCGCGAACCTCCTTTCTTTATTGATTGATAGCCGCTTGGATGGCGAGAGGTGACCCACCGACCAGGTTTGATCTTGGCAAAGGCCGGTTTGATGTCGCCAAACTCGTCCGTGGCGTTTTCAGGGAGGCACCCTTGGCATCCCATGAGGTCACAGGTGTTCGTTGTAAGGAACCTGCCCAGTTCGGCTACTAAGTCCCGTGGATCGATTCTGTAGCCGACAGCTGCTTCGAGAGCCGAAGTCACTCGTGCCACCATCGCAAACGATGGGTTCATTTTCCCGTTGATCAGACGGGAGACGGAGGATGCACTTACCCTCGCGTCTTTAGCTAGGCGAGCCACGCCACAAAAGGCGAACCGATTTGTATGAGCCATCACATCGGCAATGCGATTGATGGTCGGCCCGAAGGCCTGCTTAGGGGGTGTTTTTGTCATGCATCTATTGGACCATGCCGAACAAAAACCGCTCAACCACTTGACCCCGGATGCAATCGTTGCACAACTCGAACAAAACTACTTCAGGTTTATTTTAATATTGGATGGATTGTGTTTTCTGTCGTTGATTTTGAGCAGCTTCAATTTGTGTCTGTCACAACATTTATGCAAATGTTGCTTGCCTTAAGCAGATTTCGACTACCAGAGTGACTTTCTCGATACTTTCCAATATGTGGCTCCCAACACCTACATCCGCCGATGTCAAAAAATTCCGGACTATGGTCCAGGAGCAGTTTTCGATAGAGTTAAGTGAGAAGGAAGCTCACGACGGCGCGACCAAATTGCTACAACTATATTTCTTCAAATACTATGGGAATAGCTATCTACGCCAGGAAATCGTCGGAAAGCGAAGACCGTCAGGTGCAAAGCCTGGAGGATCAAGTTCAAGCACTCAAAGCAGTCGCCAAAAACAATAACCTCATCGTTGACGGGGTCATCCAGGAAGCCCGTTCAGCCAAAGCACCAAATGCTCGACCAGAGTTCGACCGTCTGATCCGGCTGGTACAAGAAGGTTCCATCGAGGGGATTCTAACATGGTCAATCAACCGTCTTAGCAGAAACCTCGTTGATGGCGGATTGGTCGCCCATTTACTTCAAACCGGGCAACTAAAGTTCATTCGGACGCCCGAGCGCGTGTATCTTCCCGAAGACAACGTCCTCATCATGTCGATTGAGAACGGCATGGCAACAAGTTTCGTACAAGACCTGAGCCGGAACGTGAAACGCGGGATGAAAGGCAAATGTGAGCGGGGATGGTATCCAGGAGCTGCTCCCATTGGCTATAAGAACAATTTTGAAACGCATGAGATTGAAATCGATCCAGTGAAGTTCCCAATTGTCTCCCACGGTTGGCGAATGATGTTGAGCGGGGGATATTCAGCAGCGGACGTTCACCGCGAGCTGGTTCGAATGGGGCTGAAAGGGGCGCAGAAGGCAAATCGGGACAAGGAGGTTCCAATCTCAACTATCTACCGAATTTTTACCACCCCCTTCTACTCTGGAGAGTTCATCTATAACGGAGTGAAGTATCCAGGCAAACACCAAGCCATGATCACACCTGCCGAATTTGCCCAGGTTCAGTCACTCATGGGTCGTCGCCAAGTCGAGCGACCGAAAACCAAACAGCACTTCTTTGCCGGAGTGTTTCGCTGCGGAGAGTGTGGATGCTCAGTTGTAGGGGACGCCAAGCAAAAGACTTCACGTACGACTGGAATCGTTACTCACTACACCTATTACCACTGCTCGGGAGCCAAAGGGTGTCCCAAACATAGCGCGACTGAGGAGCACATTTGGACTGAGGTGGAGGACTTTTATGGCGGCCTCAACCTATCTGAGAGATTCTTAACCTGGTGTCGTCAAAGCCTGGAGAATTGCTTGAAGCACGATCAAGATTCGATTGAATCCAAGCTTGGAGCCCTTCAGGTGCGCCTGAACCAAGTTGCTGATCGACGAGAGAAGCTGATCGCCTTGCGCCTAGATGGAGAGCTCACCGCAGATGAATTCCATCAGTTCAAATCAAGACTCGATGATGAGCACGAGAAGATTCACCAACAACTTTCAGGGGCAAATGGGTCGAAGCAGACGGTGATCGACTTTATCATGCAAAAACTTGATTCAGCAATGAAACTTGCACAGCCTCGACAGTTGCCACGAGAGATGCTCAAAGGGTGTCTTCGCTCAGTTGGTCAAAACCACACTCTCACTCAAGGAAACCTTGATTTGAGCCTTGATCCGCTGATCAAAAAAATCACGGCATTCGAACCACCAGTTGAAAGCTCTGGAAGCTACGAATACCGTGTTCATGCGAACTCAAATTTGGTTTGGCAGGGGATATGGGAGGAAGCTCGAACCTCTAACCTCCACACAAAATCGTAGTACACCCGATGCTACCAAGCTCGAACCATTGCACGAGAGCACCTCTTGCATATTGAGAAAGGTTACAGCTAAAATTGCTTTAGTCAGGCACTTCCATTACTGCTTTTTCCAAGCCATGGCCTCCCAGCGGTTTGTTTCTGCGTTTAGAGCTCCTCCTGAAACATAGGTAGCATTTCCACTCACCCATATTCCTGTCGCCTCGGATCTCGAATATTTCTCATCGAGGTATTGGTGAAGATCCAGACAACTCATAGCAGTCCCTTGCCAGATGACAGCTCGTCTTGGTCCAGCGAACTCCCCAATCCATCCCGCCTGCCACCCTCCATCCATCGCTACGGCACTAGACTGACCGACACTCAAATGTGTTGGGTGTAGATCGATGTAGTTGTTTGGGCCGCTAGACCAGAGCAGTGCATGGATCGACGTGCCCCCAAATTCCGCAAATCCAACTTGCTTTCCGTTCTGAACCGCAAAGGCTCTCGAGTTACCACTGGCAGACGAGGGATGGAGGTCAACTCTACTTGCCAAACTACCAGTCCACACTGTGGCTCTATAGCCACTGAAGTTGTAATTAGTCATACCAACTTGTTGGACTCCGTCTGTTCCAGATGCACTTGACCACATGTCTGCTGATGATCCTAGTAATGTAACATTTCCATTTGCGTCCGCTAGCGCAGCAAGTGTAGTATTGCCAGTTGCTGCATTCCCGACGAACTCCAAGCCATGCGATCCGAGGACTTCATTCATTCCAGGATTTTGCAAAGCAAGTGATTTCCAAGTACCTGGAGAAAAAAATGTGAATCCTGCCGGAGTATCCATTTGTCCAGGAATGACTTTGAACCCTGAAATGGCCGAACTGGATATACTTGTTGCTTTAGCCATGGACTCCAGCTCGATCCATCGCACTGGATCAAGAGTCCAATAACCAACAACCGAACTTGATTCATTCCCAACACTTCCACCGATCCGACCACCACTGATTCCAACGGTGTCAGAGACTGTGTAGGAGTCGCCTGGGTGCAATTCGAACGACTGCCATGTAGGCTCCGTTGATGTGGCGGAAATCGAAACAGATTTTCCACCAACTCCTGATCCAGCCTCAGAGACTGTCAATTGTGTGGTTCCTACTTCGAGTATTGTCACCAGTCCAGCTGAACTAACCGAAGCAATGTTCGCCATCTCGGATGAGTAATTAAAATCTTGACCTTCATTGAGAACAATGCTTCCCTCCGCATTGTATGCAGTTGGGACGAGCTGGAAGGTGTCGCCAACGAAATAGGTGTCTTTCTGCGGAACTCGGGCGACTTCAATAGTCGCAGTCATTGAGTCAAGATCGATTGATAGTGGATCGTTCACCCCCGGCAAAAGGACAATGAACTTTTGTCCCTGGCTCAGTACAGTTGGGGTTCCACTTTCTAGGTGAATGGCTTTGAGCCGAAGGATTACTGGTCCACTGGGTGGTGAGATGGTGAGCGTGGAGGTTCCTCCGCCTTGAGGACGCTCTACTTCCCCAAGAACTGGATGAAATTCATCGCCGTTCGGAGCGACCACAAGCGCTACAACTTTGTTTGCCTTCGTGTGAATGAATCTGCTTTCCTCTGGCCAGTGTATTATGATATTTAAAGAGCTTGATTTTGCCTGCACCGGATGGGTATGCGTTGATCCTCCACACCCAACTATTAGAATGCAGAGCGCTAGTGCACTAAGGATCAAGATGATTATCCTTTTAGAGGTCATTGCAGCATCTCCGAATTCACAATACGTGCCCAGCATCTACTCCTTGACTTGTCCTCACGACCAAAATCAGGTATATTTGAAGTATGTGAACTCCAAGTTTTATGAGTTTCGTATATGAAGTTGCTATCATACATCATGTATCTTCTGATTTTTATTGCGCCATTCGCCGAAAGATACTTCGGGTTGTTTGCGTTCCTTTTATGGTTCTTCATGAGCACAATTGTTCTCGCTTTACCAGAAATTGCAAGGATATTTATCAGTCGCAGGGGTATAAGCTTTATGGTGCTATTCAGAAGTCTTAGCAAGCTACTTCTAAGTTCAGGGCAAGTTATAATCATATCAATTGTTTTCTTAGCTTTTGGAATTGGATCTACAGGTTGGGAAGAGATTGTGCCTGTTGTGCTGTCCTCGTTGTTGATATGCACTGTGTCACTAATGCGATGGAAAAAATTAGAATGCAATTTATCCTCCACCAACTGAAACATTGCTGTTCATAAGTATTATCAACCTTTCAATTAGCTGATTTTGCACATCCTGACTACCAAGCGAACCTCCAATATCTGAGTGGTCAAGATTTAACACTACAACAGTGCTCCCGCTTCCCAAATCACATACACCGAAATTTGATAGATTGCTTGGCACAGCACTGTTGATCGCGACGATTCCATCTATATCACCTTGATAGCCGAGGAAAAGGTAGTCTAATTTCGCTAGGCTGCCTAGACCGAATAGATACCCCTTCCAGCTAGTACCCGCAAAGGTGCAGTACAATATACGATCTTTGTAGGGAGAGGGCGATTCTTTGAGATCATCAATAAATGTAGTAAAATAGCCATCCGAAGCTAAATCTCTCACACCTGGGATCAAAGGAAAGTCGAAAAACGCTCGAAGCAGTACACGGCTTGGCACTCCAAGATGTGGAGTGCCAAACGTAAATAACCTATTCGTATATTCGCCAAGACCTTCTTTTTCAATGGCCCATCGTGCTATTAACCCGCCCATCGAATGACCATAAATGTCTATACTGTGCGCACTGTCTGGATTTCGTTGCTTCAATAATGTCGCGAATTCTTTGGCTGAATCAGCAATACCTTTTCTCATGTCATGATAGTCAACAAACCAAATTTGATCATATTGCTGGTTAGAAACGTTCATCGATGCTCTCATCGCAACTTGGGCTGTATCGAACATGTCAACGGCAGAGTTGTTCAATCCGTGGATAACGATAGCGGTTCGCTTCTCTGAGAGCGTATCAGTCGTTTCCAGAAGTGATAGCTGCGTCTCTGAATCAAAAACACTTATCGTCGGTTTGTATATCTTTGTAGTTCCAGCCTTATTTTGTCTGACGACTGCCAGTGAAATTGAAAGGCCAGAATTATTTCGAGACACGGCCTTTCTGTGCTTGAAGTATATTTCAGCAGATATTGAAACATTAATATATTGAGAATTGATCCTGTCTATCTCAAGGAAATCCGATGTCCAATCCTTGATGTCTCCGAATGCAAAGTAGTAGTCTTCAAATGGAGCGGCTGATGCAGTCGGCACTTGTAATCTAAAACCACGGGTTGTAATTGTAGAATCTTCTGCAATAATTTGAATTCCGTTCTGAAACGTTGTGTTCTTTGCACTTTTGACAAATGGCTCAGACCGAATTCGCAACACCACTTCGCCAGCTTGACGACTGGTGTCAGGAGCGAATTCGACGGATATGTTACTAACTGTAATGGTTCCGCCGTCGGTTCCAATAATGGCCGTGGCTTCAGTAAATGTTGGAGCCGGAGGTGCGCTTGAGCCGCCACCACCTCCACAGCCGGGGACTACCAGTATCCCCAGAAGTATGGTCAAAGTAGCGAGGGCCCCCTTGTTCATGGAGGCATTGTAGCGATTCGGCCTTTTGAATTGCTACTTTTTTCACGGATATTCTCCTCATTGCACCAATTCGGAATAAGTTGTGAGATTAACTTTCGAGTGAGAAATTGACCTTAGCGGCACACCGCCGAGGTCACCATGAAACTCACGATCTACGAATCAGTCACTTTGACAATCCTAAATTCCCTCAAAGCCGGAGTTGTTCCATGGCGAAAGCCTTGGCATATCGACGCCGCACTCCCGACTAGCCTTGCCACAGGCAAACTGTACCGTGGCATCAATTCGTTCCTCCTTGGAATCACTCCTTACTCCGATCACCGCTGGCTCACGTTCAAGCAAGTGCAAGAACGTGGAGGTCAGGTCAAAAAGGGAGAGAAATCAACGATGGTGGTGTTTTGGAAACACTGGGAACCGCCCTCGGAGTCAGACGAAGCAAAGAAGCGAATTCCGGTTCTCCGCTACTTCCACGTGTTCAACGTTGAGCAGTGTGAAGGACTGCACGTACCGGAGTTATATCGACCCCAACCGCTCAATGAGCCCCAACGGATAGAACGGGCTGAACTCTTGGTGCAATCGATGCCCAACCCTCCTTCGATTGCCGAAGGCGGACAGTCGGCTTGGTATCGACCGAGCGACGACCACGTTCAAATGCCTGCCTTGAATACATTCGAGAGTTCAGATTCCTACTACGCGACCCTCATGCACGAACTTGGGCACAGCACAGGACACGAATCTCGGCTCAATCGAAAGGAAGTCACCGGAAACACTCGGTTTGGTTCAGGTGACTACAGCAAAGAGGAACTTGTGGCCGAACTCACGTCAGCTTTCTGTTGCGCCACCGTGGGGCTGGACAATTCACTCATTGGCAATGCCGCTAGCTATATCGACGGCTGGCTCAAGGTTCTAAAGAGTGACCCCAAAGCAGTGGTGATTGCCGCAGCTCAGGCCCAAAAGGCCGCCGACTATATCCGAGGAGTTACGTACTCCTAATTCCTGACCTCGCGCAACGCGGGGTCTTTTTAGTTGGAGCCAAGGAGAAGCGCAAGGAGAACCAGGAGCCCGATTGCGCCAAGATTTCGGATGAGCTGATCCGCATCGCGCTTTCGATCCATTCTTCGAGCACACGCAGAACACACCACCCGCATCCCAAAGGTAAAATTGCGGTTCGAAATCCGACCGTTGCGACGAACAAAGCGGTCACCGGTCTGAACACGACGGCGATTTTGACGAGTAGTCTGAGGGATTTTTGATCCACAGTGGTAGCAGTTCATTCACCTAGATTCTCCAAGTTCTGGTTGGTCGTCAAAGATTCCACTTGGCGCGCACGTACGTATACGAATCCAACTCACAGGGTAGTGCCAGGTAGACTCGGTTCTGCTAAAATCAGTGGGAATAAGGGAGTCACATAGCTAAAAATCAAAATGGCAAAGTACCAGGAATCTGAGGCTCAAACAAGAAGAAAGCGGATTGATCCCAAGTTGGCGGCTCAAGGCTGGACTGTGGCTGATTTTGCCGCTGAAGCTCAATTGAGCGTGCTCGAATCCCGCCCCGCCGACGCTAACACGAAAGTCGAACGAACCACTCAAGCCGTGCTCGCCAAAGCTTTCCGTGGCGAACTTTGAGAAGACTGTTATGGATAGAGACAAACTCGCACAACAACAAATTGACGCGCTCAATCGCAACGAGTTTGACGAGGCAATTCGCATTGCTCAACTGAGCATTTCAGACCCGTTTACACCGGACACATTTTCCTTTAATTCTTCGGGCATTCTGATTGACTTTGGCAATCATAGAGTTGATCGAGGACTAATTCTGCAAGGAATGGAAGCCGCAGAAAGATTTATTAGCGATCCAAATTCTGATCCTTCATTAACAGCGAAGGCTAGATACAATTTCTCCAATGGATACGCCGCACTTGCCTTCGTCTGCGAGAATTCTGATGACAAGGATGGTCGACTAAAGAATTGGAGACTTCAACGAGATGAGCTTCAGAAGTTAGTTCTTGATCGCAAATCAATTCCCGCTAACTTAATCACAGAGGTATTGACAAACTTTGGCAACGTTTTGGACGAGTTGGGCCGAGGGATCGAAGCGATTGACATGTGGAATCAAGTCCTTGAAATCGATCCTAATCATCCAGTTGCACTTGGAAGTATGGGCCAAGCCTATTTTCGCCTACTTGGCATTCAACCGAAGCATTCTATTCGATTGATAGAGGCATCAAGAGCGAATTTGGAACTAGCAGTCTCCGATCCAAAGCTAATCGAGATACATGCGGCGTTGGGAACGCTTGAAAGCTACGAAAGGAGTTTGCAAGATGCCAAGGACGCTGGAGCCAAGCTTGCAATGTCATATTCAGAGTTCGAACAGAGAATTCAGTTGTTGCGAACACACCATGTAGGATGGGAGCCCGACAAAATTCATCTGGAATGGGCGAGGTCAAGGTTATTGCTGACAACCAATCCTTACCCAGAATGGTGTCCTGACACCCTCAAGGATGACCTCTATTTTGACGGACTTTTTACAGAACCAAATGAAGCTGGCAGAAAGCGGTTCACCGAATTGGCTCATACACTCAATCAGATTAAAGAAGACTATGCCCTTGCTCGATATCTCTTGCATGAGAGTTCCAATCCGGAGAAATCAAATTCACTCAGCTCTGTCACTCAGTTCGCCGATACATTGGATTACGCGGACTTTGGACTTTCAAGCGGAATGTTGAAGTCATCAATACGAACTTCAGTGGACATTTTTGATAAGATTGCCAACTTCATGAATCGATATTTCAAACTGGGAATTCCTGACAAAAAAGTCAGCTTCTTTAGTGTTTGGTATGAAAAAGGAATCACCGATACCAAGAAGAGAACCGAAAGTATTTTCCTGAGCCAACTTATGCCACAAAGTGGTTGGCTGAGAGGAATCAAGGACGTTGCCGAGAATCTGAACTTCTATCCTGCACCGTCAAAGAATGTTCGGAATAAAGTTACGCACGATTACTTAATTATCGAGAATTCCGTGAAACCGACAGTTAAACTCCATGGGATGACTATTACGGTCGATGCTCATGAGTATGGTCGCCAAATGCTAATGATGGTCAAAGGGACAGTAGTAAATCTAGTCGCCCTAGTTCAACGGGAAGAGGCACTACGAAAGTCTAATGCTGATAAGGTAATCGTTCCGATGGAATTTCGATATGCTAAGGGAATTTCTGATGAGCTATCAGCTAATAATACAGATGAAATTTAGTGATCCTATGCCCACAATACCCCTCGGAGCCAAAGTCTCAAGGCAGCGAAATCAACCTTCCCAGCATTACCTTTGTAAACGTAAATAGTAAGCTTTGGTGCCACATGCTGAACTCGATTTGCATTAACGAATGAAAGCACGATCAATTGGATCAACTGCGTATGAGTTAAGCCAATTCGTCCAAAATCTGAACCAAGAACAGACATGGACACTCCGTTTTGTTGTCCTGTGTTTCGAATCTTTGCCCAGCATTCTTCAAGTGATGTAAGTAAGGCACAAACATCAGTTTCAGCCTTACATGCAGCAGACATTCGACAATATGCAGAAAGGTAGTGACGGATTCCTTTTGCGCTCACTTCCAAACATGTCCCAATTGCGTATCGCTTATTTTTCCCTTTGGTTTTTGAAGGATCAGTTTCAGAAGGCAAATCAGCAATTAGCTCCTCAATCACTTTATCTAATGCCGGGACACTTCCATCAAATCTTATATGAGTGAATTGGCCCTGAATACTCCGGCTGCTAATAACATCGTCACCGACATGGGTATCAAAGACGTCATTTATTCCTATAACGACATTATCTTGCGCATCAAATAAGTCGCCAACTCTAACCTCAACTTCAACATCGGCCCCTGGGATTGTTGCAGAGACTTTGGTTCGGGGCCATGCTTTGTAGATAGCTGCAAAGACAGATAGGACAACAAGTGTGAAATAGAAGCCCCAGCCTTTTTGAACCGAATCTGGCATAAATAAGCCGATCGGTTCAATACAAAGCCAAATTAAACCGAAAGCACCAAAGAACCACTTGCCAAATGAACTCCAGAACGCACGACTTCCAGCAATTTTAGTTAAGTCCATAGGAATGCGAGGTCATATGCCAAGATTTGAATATACATGAGACTTGTAGTGATGCGGACCTTTATCAGGTGAGTAAACGAAGCCATCGACAAAGTCATCAAGGGCATACTTGATAATTGCCGGTTGAAACGAAACAGATATAGTATATTGCTCTGACAAAGAAAATGGCAATCTCGAAGATTCAACAACGCGAGAGCCGTTAAGATTCGCGAATATTACAGGCAGCTTCAGTTTTTTGATCACTGTTGCCTCATGATGGAGAAAGCTAACCCCATCTCCTGCTTTTCGCCTCGTTGCATCTCCAATCAGCATAACAACCTGCTTTGTATTTGCTAAACGATCAGTAAGTCTCCGCTCGATTGTCGCAGGCTGACTAGAGTCCAGAGCAGTGTTGATGTCGTGTGCGTCCAAAAAGTCAAAATCGATATGCTGATTTGCTTTCCACGCTTGCATCAAGCGGTATGAAGTCAGGTCTTCGCTTGCGAAGCTAACGAAAGTCTTATTACGGTATGCCATCAGATACGTCCCTTTGTCTTTGAATTACTAGTTTGTCGTCATTGTAGCAATTGTTCTGTGAAATGACTATCAGCAGTCCACTCTGGATCTGATCGTTCGCCTATATAGACGGTTTCCCGAAGATGTTCGATTCGCGCTCGGTGAATCGCAGGAATTCCTTCAGTTGGTCGCGAGTAATCCGTCGCGACCTCCCGATACTAATTGAGCCGAGTTCTCTTCTGTCAAGTAACCGGTAAACGTGCGCACGGCTGATCGAGAGAAGTTCGGCTACATCTTCGACAGTGTACGCGAGCTTTTCCAGACGCATATGGCTCATGCTTCCATAGTAACTTGACGTTTTTGAATTTCGCGAGGAATTGTGCAGAATGCAGTCCCGGCTAAAGAAGTTGCATCAACGAGTTCAAATTTGAGGCTTGATACTGAATTTTTGTATGGTGATTTTGTGGCACTTCGATTGGGCCTGCGGCTCAACGGCCTCCCTGACTAATACACAGGGGCGCGACGCAGGCCCTGAGAGGTGCCACATTGATTACTCAAACTAAATTCCCGCTTGGTCGCTTGGTTGCGACAGCAAATCTTGTCGCCACGATTCCTCCAGAGGAAGTATTCTCGGCTCTTCAACGCCATGCCAATGGCGATTGGGGCGACGTCAGTGATGAAGATCGAGAGTCAAACGAAGAGGCATTGATCCACTACTCTCGGCTCATGTCGGTCTACTCATCAAAAGGTGAGATCACGTTCTGGATCATTACTGAGTGGGATCGCTCGGTCACTACCGTCCTCTTGCCAGAGGACTACTAATTTCAGCAGCCTTTCGAGTGAAGGCTGCTTCTTTGTGTGAGGTGTCAGTGTCCATAATATGAGCAGTGTCAAAGACAGCGGCAGAGAATTTGGATAGGCTCATTGAGCTTATCCTGAACCATATTGATGATGGCCTTCGGACTAAGGGATATGCACAACACGGCGGGTTTCAAGCTATGAAAGCCAACCTGAATTCTGAGAATCCCGAACCTCCCAAGATGCTATTTGACACTCAGTTGCATTCAAAGTTCGGAGACACGAAACCTTTGTGGTCAGTCAAGACGAGCTTCCTTGACGTATTTCGGGGCCCTCCCGCGCCAGCCCCAGTTGCCTCCTTTCAATATGAGTTCATTGCAAATCTGAATCAGCTAGGAAATGGAACTGTATCACTCGAATTTTCGGAAAACGTAAACCACGGCTCAAACCATTACCGGGCCGTGATCTCTCTGCGCTTTACGCTCGAAAAGCTCAATGTCATCTCTCCTAAAGTCCACTTTGACCGCGCTAGTCTTGGACTGACTCCGATACTTATTGACTGCCCTCATACCAAGCTGAACCAGGCTAATTGCCAGTGCTTGATCTGCGGAGCGCGTCGGTGTGCCATGACTCCTTGGGGATATGATGTCTAGTAGAGTCTTTCATTTAGTCTCTCAAAAGTTGCTCACCTAATACGGAGAGCGTTAATTTTACCTTGATTCGTTTCAGCCAAAATTGGCAACCCTGAACTATTCTTTCCCGGCCCTCAGAATGCGTAAGCCGTTTCCAACAACCAAAAGGCTGCCTCCCATGTCGGCGAATACAGCCATCCAAAGGGTCGCGTGTCCTGTTAGCGCAAGAACAAAGAAAACTACTTTGATACCGATTGCAATCGAGATGTTTTGCGTTAAGATCGCTGCGGTATTCTTACTTAGCTTGATGTAAGCAGGCAACTTTCGAAGGTCATCTTTCATTAAGGCGACGTCGGCAGTTTCAAGAGCTGTATCGGTTCCGGCAGCTCCCATGGCGAATCCCACGGTTGCGCGAGCAAGCGCGGGCGCATCGTTGACTCCATCCCCAACCATCCCAACACTTTGGTGATCTTCAAGCAACTTTTCTACGACTTTCAATTTGTCCTCGGGCAGCAGATCGGCCTGAACATCATCAATGCCAGCTTGCGCTCCGATGGCCTTAGCTGTGGATACATTGTCACCCGTGAGCATCGCAACCTTGACCCCAAGTAAGTGTAGTTCTTGAATCGCCTGAACGCTTTCAGAACGCAAAGTGTCCGCAACCCCGAAGATTGCAAGTGCCTCCTTTGCGTTGGCGAGCACAACTGTGGTTTTGCCCTCGGCTTGCAGGCGGTCAAGTTCTGAGTGGACATGTTCGCAACAGGCTCCACGCTCCTCGATAAGCCGATGATTGCCTATCATGTAAGAAACTCCATCGATAGTTCCCGCAACCCCTCGACCTGTAATAGACTCAAATCCAGTGACTTCCTTAATCTCGCCCTTCCACTGATCTTCGATGGCTTTCGCCACAGGATGCCCGCTCAAATGATCGAGGCTGGCTGCAATTTGAAGAGCTTGATCGCGGTCATAGTTGTGCATCGCGATAACATCGGTGACGACCGGCTTACCATGAGTAAGCGTGCCAGTCTTATCAAGCGCAATCATTTTCAGATTACGACCGGACTCAAGGTGGACTCCGCCCTTAATCAAAATGCCTTGACGGGCCGCTGCCGCAAGCCCACTAACGACCGTGACTGGTGTCGAAATAACCAGGGCGCACGGACATGCGATGACGAGCATGACTAGGGCCTTGTAAAGCCAAGGCCAAAACGGTTGCCCAAACGCTAGCGGAACCGTCGCTACAAGAATTGCAAAGATCACAACTCCTGGGGTGTAGTACTTGGCGAAGTTATCAACAAATCGTTGGGTCGGTGCACGCGTACCCTGCGCCTCCTGCACAGTCTTAATAATTCGGTCGAGGGTTGTGTTTCCACGCTTCCCAGTCACCGTGAATTCTAAGACACCTTGTTCGTTGATGGTTCCAGCAAAGAGCTGGTCGCCGACCACCTTATCAACTGGGATGCTCTCGCCAGTGATAGGGGCCTGGTTGACCGCACTTTGCCCAAGCACAACCTCTCCATCGAGGGGGATACGTTCGCCCGGCTTAACACGAACCCGTTGACCCAATTGTATTAATGAAGCATCCACCTCGCTCCATTGTCCTGTTTTGTCTTGAACCCAGGCTCTTTCTGGTGCAAGTTCCATGAGTGCTCTGACCGCGTTCCTTGCTCTATCCAGTGAGTAGGACTCAATCCGCTCCGCAATCGCGAAGAGAACCGTGACCATGGCCGCTTCTGGCCAAGAACCGATAATAATCGCCCCAACCACCGCGAGACACATTAAGAAGTTGATGTTGAGCGTGAATGTCTTGATGGCAATAACTCCTTTAGTAAAGGTTTCCTTACCGCCAAGAATCATTGCAAGGGCTGCGAGCCCGATCACGGGCCAAGATTTCTCCTGACCCGTTGTCCAAGCGACTAACTCGCTGGCAATAGCCAAGGCGAGAGCAATGCCAAGGAGCACGTTTACAATTTGGCTTGACTTGACCAAGTTCGGCTCACATCCAACCTCGCAGTCAACCGCTGGCTTCATCCCCACTTCAGTAAGGGCTTTCACAATCGGAGTCTCGTCCGGAAATTCATGAACGACGGTTAAGACCCGGTTCATCAAGTCGAACTCGATTCTCTGAATCTCCGCAATCTTGCGCAATCGATTGCGGATGATTCCCTCTTCGGTTGGGCAATCCATAGCGTCAATTCGGAACTTACTCTTCTTCACTTGCTCTCCTCGGGCTGGGAATCCCTTTCAAACAGAGTGTAGAGAGCCGGGAGCACAACAAGTGTCAGCAGGGTAGCTGAGAGGATTCCACTAATCACAACGGTCGCCAAGGGTCGCTGAACTTCAGCACCAATTCCGGTGTTAAGTGCCATTGGGATAAATCCAAGAGCGGCAACAAGAGCCGTCATGAGAACGGGTCTTAAGCGTTGAGAAGCGCCAGTTTTAACCGCCTCCATCACCGACATTCCCGACTCGCTCCTCAAGCGGTTGATTGCGGAAACCATCACAACACCATTGAGTACCGCAACACCTGATAGGGCAATGAATCCTACTCCGGCCGTGATGCTGAAAGGCATTCCACGAGCGGCGAGGCCAATGATGCCACCAGTCACTGCGAGCGGCACGCCAGTAAAGATGAGTGCGGCCTGCTTCACCGAACCAAAGGTCGAGAACAAAAGGACGAAGATCAGACCAAGGGCAACCGGCACAACAATAATGAGGCGTTGAGATGCTCTTTGAAGGTTCTCAAACTGTCCACCCCAAGTTACGTAGTAGCCTTCGCCTAATACCAGATCGGATTTCACTTTGCGCTGCGCTTCGGCGATGAATGAGCCAAGATCGCGGCCTCGAACATTCAGTGTAACGACCACTCTTCTTTTGCCCATTTCCCTTGATATCTGGGCCGGGGCAACTTTGTCGCCGATAGTCGCCAGACTTGATAAGGGCACTGCGCCTCCAGCGGGAGTCTCGACCCTCAGATTCTTGATCGCCTCTGTGTCGTTCCGAATGTCTTCCGGCAAACGAACTGCCAGCCCAAACCGACGGTCTCCTTCGACTATTTGTCCCACCTCTTCGCCACCCAGAGCAACCGATATAATTTGCTGGATATCAGCGACGCTGACCCCAAGCCGTGCGATTGCTTCTCGGTCAATGTCGATCTGGAACACTGGAACGTCATCCACTTGCTCGACTTCGATGTCGGTCGCACCGGGAATATCTCGCATCAGAGCGGCAATTTCATCTGCCTTGGCCTTGAGCTCACCTAGATTTTCGCCGAACACTTTGATCCCGACGTCAGCTTTGACGCCCGACACAATCTCGGCAAACCTGAGTTCAATTGGCTGACTAAAGTTATAACCCTGACCCGGTACTTGCTGAATCTTGGATTGAAGTTCTGCGATCAGTTTCTCCTTTGTCATGCCAGGACGCCACTCTGACTTTGGCTTGAGGGTTAGGAAGCTATCCGTAAGGCTAAGGGGCATTGGGTCGGTAGCAATTTCGGGCGTTCCTGTTCGCGATACCACCGTTAATACCTCCGGTACTTCAAGTGCCTTCTTTTCGTAGGCCGTGACGAGTTTCAAAGTCTGCTCCATATCAACCGTCCGAACGCGAATCGGCTGGATAACCAGCGAACCCTCGTCGAGTTTCGGGACGAACTCCGATCCGATCCGTGTGAATAGAAACGCGCATCCGATAAGCAATCCGCAAGCGGCTCCAATTACCCACGACCTACGTTTGAGAGCGAATGCGAGTGTCGGGGCGTAGAGCTTTTCAAAAAACCCTAAGATTCGACTATGCTTTTCCTGGGTGTCCCGGCTCAGGAAAAGCGAGCACAGGGCGGGGATCAGCGTGAGAGACAAAATCAGCGCCCCAACCAGTGCCAGAATAAACACAAGGGCCATCGGCCTGAACATCTTGCCCTCCACGCCTTCCAGCGCAAGAATAGGGATGAACGTCGCGATGATGATCATTTCGCCAAACTGCGTGACTTTTCTGACTTCAGCCGTGGCTTGTTTGACAACTCCAGCATGTTCCTCCTTCGTAAGCGTTCGACCGAGCAAGGTGCGGGCTTCTGAGAGTCTCCGGACGCAGTTTTCTACCATAATGACCGCGCCGTCGACAATGATCCCAAAGTCGATTGCTCCAAGGCTCATCAGATTGCCACTAATCCCAAACTGTCTCATTCCCAGAACGGCGAATAGCATTGCAAGCGGAATCGCAATTGCAGCGATGAATGCGCCTCGGAAATTCCCAAGTAGGACTACGAGGACGATAATGACAAGGGCTGCCCCTTCCAAGAGACTTTTCTCCACGGTATGTAACACCTCACCTACGAACTCGGCACGGTCGTAGGTTGTCGTGAGAGTGACGTCTTCGGGCAGTTGCTCTTTGATCTCATCGATCCGTCGGTTCACTGCTTGGGCAACCGTCTGCCCATTCGCCCCTTTGAGCATCATAACAATGACCATAAGGCTCTCTTTGCCGTCCTTTGTAGAAATACCGGTCAGTACCGGAACTCCAAGTTCCACACTGGCGACGTCACGAATAAGGATTGGAATCCCATCCTCAGACTTGACGACAATCTGCTCAATGTCCGACGTCGTCTGGGCAAGTCCAACACTACGGATGAGCACCCGTTCGCCGTTTCGCTCAAGGAGACCACCTCCGGCATTCTCATTGTTTTCTTGGAGTGCGGTCACGACATCATCGACCGAAACTCCTCGTGCAAGCATGGATTGAGGCGAAACAACCACTTGGTACTGCTTCACACTGCCGTCCGTGGCATTCACTTCGGCAACGCCAGGAACAGTCCTAAGTTGCGGGGCAATAACCCAATCTTGGAGTTCACGAAGTTGAGCCGGGGTCCGATCAGGGCTTTCAATCGCATACATGTAAATGTCGCCGAGCCCGGTCGAAACTGGCCCCATTGTCGGAGCTCCAACCCCATCAGGCAACTCCTCTTTCACGCCGCTCAATCGTTCAGACACAAGCTGCCGGGCGAAGTAGATATCTTTGTCGTCGCGAAAAACGACGTTAACTTGCGAAAGCCCAAATTGGCTCAGACTCCGCACTTGCTCGACGCCCGGAATCCCTCCCATTGCGGTTTCGATAGGGAACGTCACCAGTTTTTCGACTTCCTCCGGGCTCATTCCTCCGGTTTCGGTGTTGATCGAAATCTGGTTGGTTGTGATGTCGGGAACGGCATCAAGGTTAACTTGGGGCCAAGCCAAGACGCCGAGAATGACGAGCAAGATTGCGCCCAGAACGACGACAAAGCGTTGGCGGAGACTAAATTCAAGTGCACGTTCCAGCATTAGTGTTCGTGCCCCTTTAGTTCAGCCTTCTTCTGCTCGCTTGCGAGTATGAACGCGCCCTTGGACGCTATAGTCTCACCTTCTTCGATCCCGGACATCACAACGACTCGGTTACCACTTTGCTCACCGAGCACGACCTCGTGCTTTTCAAACGTGTCACCGTGCTTCGCAAAGACAAATGACTTGCCACCCTCAATGACCAGGGCCGTTTTGGGAATCACGAGTTTCGGTAATGACTGACCAATGCCAATAAAGACCTTTGCAAACATATCCGGCTTCAACTGTCCCCTACTTTCGGTTACGAGGCACTGTATTGGTATCGATCGTGTTTTGGGGTCAACTCTGTTGCCAACAACCTGTACGATTCCTTCGAATTCGCGGTTTGGAAGAGAGGCCGCAGTTAATAAGACTCTTGCTCCTTTGCGAACTTTGTCGAGGTCAGATTCGGGGACGTTCGCCGTTACCCAAACCGAGCTGAGGTTCTCAACCTCCAGTAAAACTTGCGTTCGATCTACTGCTTGACCTATGGTGACATCCAAATGAGTTACTACGCCGGAGATTGGAGAGACCAAGGATACGCGACCGTCCGATGCTCTGCCCGAGCCAGAATTGGCACGATACACAGCTTGAGCGTTGCTGATGGCGCGATTTGCATTGGCAAGAGCAGACTCTGCCGCGCGGACTCTCAGTTTTGATCGCTCTAACTCAAGCTCACTAGACTTAACATCAGCTTCAGCGGCTTGAAGTTCCTTGGCATTGAGTAAGCCCCGAGCCGCGATGTTTTTTTCTCGCTCGTAGGTCGCCTTGGCATTCTCAATCCGGGCCTTCGCGCGATCGTGCCTAATCTGATCCTGCTGGAGTTCGAGCCGCGCTGCTTCGAGTTCAGATTTAGAGACAATTCCGTCGCGGAAAAGGTTTTCAAGCCGCCTGAGCTGTTCGGCGTGGCTTGCTTGTTCCTTTTGGATGCTCAGCAATTCGCTTTGTGCGTCATTAAGTTCGCTTTGTGCTTGCTGGACCGGAGCTTGGCTAAACGCACCCGCTTGGGCTAGTTGTCGCTGGCGAGTGAGATTGGTTCTGGTCGCACTGAGTTTTGCTAGCGACAGTTCTACTTCAGATCGCGCTTGCTGAACGTCTGAGGCGGCAGCATCGCGGAGCCTCGTGGAGTCCGCAATGGTAGACAAAGCTTGAGAAAGCTCTGGTGATTCGATAACCGCCAATGTCTGACCTCGACGAACACTATCGCCAAGACGAGCCGAGATTGAGACAACTCGTCCTGCCACGGGAGGCGTCACTACCGCTTTACCTTTGTCAGTGCTAGTGACCGTACCCGGTACTTGGAGCATCTGCTGGAAGTCTTCGACCCGAGCAACCGTGGTCTCGATTCCCGCGATGGCTTTGGCATCGTCGCTCAGTTTGACTTCATTTTCTGAATGTTCTTCCTCTTCATGTCCGTGCTCATCGGCCTTTGCTGTTTCAGATTCGTGACCATGTTCATCCACCTTGGGAGCTTCTGTCTTGCTGCCGCATCCTGATAGGAGAAGCAGTGCGATGATATAGATCGCTACCCTTTTCACTTGAGCACCTCGACCAAGTAGCCAACAGCTTCGTATTGCTTGATCACTGCAAGTGCAAGTTGCTGCCGTGCTTCAACGAGTTCCTGCTCAACTTCCCGTAATGCTCGCGTCGCTTCAAGTACGTCCACCTGCGTTCCAAAGCCTTCGGAAAATCCCTTCTGCGATTTCCCAACAAGGTCTTTAGCTGATGCAAGTATCGCTTCATAACTTTCGATTCGTGCTTGACGGGACCTTAACTCAATCTGGACGGCGGCAAGTTCTTGCTCGGCCCTGGCTGTCGCATCCGCAAGTGTTTTGGTTGCCGCATCCGCCCTGAGGCTTGCGGCTTTGACCTCGTGTCGGATCCGCCCGTGATCCCACAGATTCCAAGAGAGTTGCGCGCGACCTACGAAGTACCCTCGATCGTTCGCCCAAGGAGACCTGACGACTTGCAAGCTGAATTCAGGTCGAGAAGCAGTCCTGGCTAAACCTGCTTCAGCCGTTGCCTTAGCCACTTCCGCTTTAATTTCGAGAATGTCGGGACGATCCATGAGGCTAGGGTTCTCCACTGGTTCGATAGAAGCATCCGGAACAACACTTAGATCATCAGGAGGTACTCCTAGCAAACTTGCTAGCCGTGTGATTGCGGCCCTGTAATCAGCATCTTTGAGTTCTCTAGTTTGTTTCGCTCTCTCATATTCAATAGTTGCCCTTGTAACTTGCAGCTCAGCCACTTTTCCCTCATCAAATCGCCGATTGGTGGCGTTGAGAAGACCCTCAGAAACTACAAGTAGTTCCTTTGCCACTTCACTCTGGTGGTTTGCTGACACTGCTGTTGCAAACGCTGTGAGCACTTCTGACTGAAGCAAACTAGCCTCTCGCCGGTAGGTGGCGAGCGCATGCTGTATTTCAGCTTCTCCAATCCGTCCTGAAGCGCGCCTCCTGCCAAATAGGTCGATTTCCTGAGTAAGGGCGAAGTCTTGATCTGTAGCACCAACTTCGCTTCGCGAACTCGCTCCAACAGCGAGGTTGAGAGGAGGAAGTGCGCCCAGAGCTCGCGCGGACAGGCGTGCTTGCTCGACGCCGAGGCGCGATGCCGCAAGGGCAGGTCGGTTTTGCGACGCCAGTCTAAGGGCGTCTGTAGCTGAGATTTGGGCTTGTGCTTGGCAAAAAGATGCTGCCAGCAATGCGGGAATGATAAGTGTTCTCTTCAATGTTTACTCCAAAGCGTTTTATGGCTGGAGCAGAGAACGAGTGGCTACGCCAAGAACTCAACTATGCGTCCAGCAGACAGATGAACGAAAAGATGAGCAGGCGGCCCACGAGAAGGGTAAACGGAAGGAGGACCGGTCGCCCGAGCCCCACATGAAAACGGGAAGGCGTTCCACGGGGCGCTGATTTCGGCGACTTGAGGCAGTACTATGAGGTCTGCCAGAATAGCGAAGTCGAAAGCGAACTGGTGGCTGGGTGCGGGGGTCTCAAAAGTCTGCGGCGTCTCGCACGCCTGAATCTCGCAACAGTCATGACAGTCACCATGCGACCCAGCATTTTCTCCGACACATAAGCCGTGATCTTCAATCGCGAGGCACTCTAGGCAAACTGAGCCGGTTCCCCGAACGTAGGTCGATTCGCAAAAGTGGAGCTGAGTCAGCACGAGAACCAAGGCGAGCAAAGCTCGCCCCACAACTGATCTCATCGCGCCGAATAATTCCACGTACTATAAGTATGACGCAATCCAAGATATAAAAGTGCCACGGCCACACTGAACTAGGTTGCGATTGCGGACGGTTAATGAACCGTTCGGATATTCCGAAGAATTCAAAGCTACATCCAATTCGAAAGCCTGAGTTAGTCTCTCAATGGTCTCTCAGATACAAGAAACTGAGGGAGATGCTTAGGTTCAACGTGAGACTTTGGCTCTAGTTCAGCGAACCTAAAAAATTTGCGTCCTAAGGAGGGCGTCGGGGGTTCGATTCCCTCCGGGGCCGCCAAACGAATGTGTTACCTATGTGTCCGGAACGATCTGTTACCCATCTGTCAGGTCAGTCAAGTTCAGATTACAGTTCGCCCGATTCACTCAAGAAATTCAGGCGAATAAACCATCAACTCCCTCAGGCAACTTCTGATCTCATTCTTTCCAATGAATTAATTTCTGAGTTGACCAAACACGCGTTAGGTTTCCCGCTCCGAACAGTTGAAAAGTCTGATGGCGACAAGGCCCCGCGAACCAATTTTGAACGTATTGTTATCCGTTGGCTCACCAAGTGCCGCTCCGTCCAGCCTCGCGAATGATGAACGCTCCCACTTTAATAATCCGGGCCCAAGCGAAAGAACTGACTCACTGGAACTAAGATTTTGTACGACAAGAAGCAGATCGTTCCCATGCCGAGTCATTGACTCCAGTTTGCAATTCGAGCCACTAAATGTCAACAAGCTTTCAGATTCTTGTTTTAGTTTGCCAAGCTCGCGGTAAGCAAAAAGCGCCGGCTCTACCGAGTAAGGCAAAGCTCTCATAACTGAGTCCTCAACTTTCTCCGCAGTGTGGGGAATCAATCTCATTCGGTAACGCGTTTCACCTTTTTGGTTGGCAAGAAAGTTGACTTCCCAATAGTTGTTCGAAAGCCAAGCCATCGTCACAGGTCGCATCTTTGAAAGATCCAAATTTGCTGAATAGTTCATAGGCAGCGCGCCAAATCGCCAAAGCGCCAAATTCTGCGATGCAATCGTCAGGCCCCTGGTTTGACCCTGATGCCTTACAAAGTGCTGAGAAGTAACGTAGTGGCGACAAGCATTTGGTAATTGTTCATGATCAAATGCCACGACCGCACCGGCTGTATCAAAGTGCCAAGAACTTAATCCATCTAAGCTTGAAACGAAAGGTAATCCAAGAGAATAGGGTGTGGAATCTCCAGCACTGCTCAATACCACCTCAACATCAACGGTTGAGTCTCCGGCAAAGAGGCGATAAGTGACAATGACCGAGTCACCGTTGTCCATCAAAAATTCCTGCCAGTGGCTAACTGCGCCATCCTCATCTAGCGAACCACTTTCAACCAGAACACCTCGAAATTCAACTCGCTTCCACGAAGGATTCCAGCCATCAGCGGGTTCAAACTGAGAAAAATCTAGCTTCATAATCTCACTCCGAACGCCACTTTCTGGGCGTTCCAACACGGGCACACCAAAAACGTAATCTTGATCCGTGCCGACAACCTCGACACCATCGGACTGAAGTGAGCGAACCCCTCCCCCTTCAAGAAACTCAATCCGAACACGATCTGAGGCAATCGAAAACTCTCCCGCAAGCAATCCTGCTGACTCAGCTCGGGGCAATTGAGAAACGCTATATGCTCGATAACCAAGTGGTGGGATCTCCACCTGACACCATTGTTTTGAAGTCTCCGGCAAATTTGCCAAGGCGCTATCAAGTCTTAAACGATGCGGCATTGCTGGAATGAGTGCCCAACCAAGATCTTGATTGGGAAGTTTCATGGCTGTTTTGACCGGAACAGATAAGGAATTGTAAAGCAACAAGGTCTCATCATCGCCGCCCGCTCGTTCGGCTAATGCATGCAAACCATCGTTGAGAGCAATTCGCGCATGCGCAACTCCTTCGTAGGCATATCCTGATTTTTTAGACCATTGCAGATAGGTTTCGTTCGCCTCGGGAGACGATACTGAGCAGTCCGCTCCCCAAGTGTGTTCGGCAAAAAGCGCCAAAGCTTGGCTGGCAGAATCGAGATTTTCCTCCGCTGATAGCGATTCAGATGCTGTCCAGGCCGTAAGTGAATGAGCAGCACGAACATCCGCCAGTCCGCCAAAGAAAGCAACTGTTTCGCGGGCAGAACTTCCCGCCCCGAAATTCCAATAGTCAGTCCAGTCACCGGACATGGAAGGTAAATCTTCAAGCCGAAGCAAATCAAATTCTTCGCTCAATAAAGCAGTTTTTAGCTTGACCGCATTTCCCGTTTCATTCCACTCTCTCACAAAGTGTGTGAGTCGCGGATCGGGCCCTGCATTGTCAGGATGACTTGGACAAGTGATTTGAATGGGCAGGAATTCATGAGGGTATCCCCGGTCTTCGGCTTCCTGAAGCACCTGAGCGACTGCAACAGTCGCTTCTGCTATCGAGCTAGGGAGCTTCATCAGCCCGTTTGCGACATGCCAGTACTGGAATCCATTCCACACCGTAATTTCGCGACCACTTGGCGAAGCCCATCGAAATGCACCGGGGCGTGGGGTAACTGGTCCCCCGAAGTGAGAGTTAGCCGACATTGAGAAACCGTCAATGTCATGATCGAGCAAAATTTCTATCAGTCCCCATGGAACGCCATTAACATCAGTGTTCATTGCAGATCGGATTGGAACGCCCAAATCGCGGAAGAACGTGACGTTCTCCAAACTCTTAATCAGCATTCGAACGTCAGCGAGCGGCGTGAAATGCCATTGCATAGCTGCCAGTTCAATGTGCCCTCTTTTGACTGCTGCCAGAAATCGATCGCGACTTTCATTGGAAGCTCTGTCCCACCAAATCTTGGTGGTTCCCGTAACCTCACAAGTCCATTTAAACATGGATAGCGCGTCGCCTTCAGAGCGCAAGTCAGCGAGATCTAAAGCTTGATCAATGAAGCGACGGTGAAGCTCAAAAATGACAGGCTGTGGATGCGTATAGCCAATGTCGGTATGACTGTGGTGTATGAGATGAATTTCCTTGATCATGCTGCTCTCCTTCTATTTCACCCGAATTTCTCAAAAATTTGTTTGAACATTTAAATGTTTGGTGCATAATGAATATGGTTTTGGTGCTTGCACCATTTGGAGCCATCAATGAAGAAACAGGCTTTCACTCTTATCGAACTGCTGGTCGTTATTGCCATCATCGCAATTCTCGCGGCAATCTTGTTCCCCGTTTTTGCACAAGCAAAGTATGCTGCAAAGAAGACGCAAGATCTTTCTAACATCAAACAGCTCGCAACGAGCAACGCAATCTATACTGCGGACTACGACGACATTCAACCACTTTCAAGAACCGTTGAAAATGGCGCTGATTGGTGGACAGCTAGAATGTATAGCTGGAAAGATTCAACCGCCCCCTACGTAAGAAATGGCGGACGACCGTACAATAGCGGTACTCCCTACACAACTGCGGGCAATGGAGGCATCTTCCAATCTTCCGTCAACGATGCTGCTTGGTCTGACTTATCACCCATCTACTGGGGATGGCCAGCTGCCCAGGGCCCCGGAGATGAAACAACCCGATTCCCAAGAGGCTATGCACTCAACAATAGTGCGGGCGTTAACGAAACCGGCGGTCGATCTATCATTGCCCAATGGCAAGTGACTCAGCTTTCAGGAACTCCAGGCTCGGTTACACAACTAGAAAATTCTGCTGGCACAATCCTGATTGTAAATACCAGGCTCTACTTCACAGATGCGATTGCTGACGACCTTCGCTACATGTGCACACAAAACGGTATCCCGGCCGGGGGTCAACGAACATCTTGTGTTGTCGGCACAAAAAATCGCGCTACAACTGTCGCCTTCTTCGATACTCATGCGAAAAACGTTTCTGCCGCCGCTACGGTGTCCAGCGACATGTGGGGATCGATGAAATATAACGAGTCCGTGACTCCGGGTTATACAGCCCAGTTCCTGTCCGACGTTGCTGCAATTCCGGAATGGGGGCAAGGCCTGTAATGCGTTGGCCGCGATTACTCGTGGCCCTGTTCGCACTATCGATAACCGCACTCTTCGTTGGAGGGTGCGGTAGCCCTGATAGTGCGCCAAAGCACACGGCAGACGAACAGAAGTTGGTTGATGAGTTAAATAACCAGACTCCAGAGGAGCAGATTGCCCGTATCGAAAAGGGGCCCATGCCACAAGCTGCAAAAGATGAAATGATCAAAAAAATAAAGCAAGAAAATGGACTTAAGTAGTCCACTTGTTTAAGATCAGGGCACATATGGGTACCAAGAATCCAACACAAACTGTTATGAGAATCGACCGGAGGAGCGATATGCCCCTCCATTCCCAAATCGATTCTTTGCTCAGAGATTTGATTCGTCAACCACAGTATTCCGGCGGTGCGCTCCTTCCAGACGAAGTCAGTTTGGCCAGGCATCTCGGCGTAAGCAGAAGCACCTTGAGAGCTGGCATGCAAAAGCTCATTTTCGAAGGACTCGTTGAACGACGCCAAGGACATGGCACAAGGGTTGCCCACCCACCTTTACAGTCCGGTCTCTCTGAATGGCACAGCCTGACGAGAGAAATGTTGGGATACGGAATCAACGTGCACAACTATTCGCTTGATGTCACATTGAGCGAGCCAGATGAAGAAGTATGCAATGCCCTTCAGTTGAAAAATAGCAAGCATGTAATTCGAGTCCGAAGATTGCGAGGATGGATGGATGAGCGCGTAGTTCTTACCGTCTCATGGTTACACCCCAGATTAGGGATGCGCGGTGATGAGGATTTTGAAAAACCGCTTTACGAAGTGATCGAAGAGGCGACAGGCGTCGTTCTTGTGCGCTCGCTTGAAGAAATAACGGCATGCCTCGCTGAAAAAGAAGAAGCCGAAGCCCTTTGTGTCCCCATAGGATCAGCGCTCTTGCTTCGAAAGCGGACAACCTTTGATGCAAATGATGAACCCGTTGAGTTCAATGTGAACTGGTATCGATCTGACGTCCACTCCCTGCGTATGGATCTACGCAAAGGATAATGGCTGTTCTCGCGATTGATGCTGGCGGCACAAGAATCAAACTCGCCGCAATAGAAAATGGTGTCATCCTCAATCGCACATCCCTTGAGTCTCGCTCGAGCGAGCCTTTGCAACCTCGGTTGCCAGAAATCAAAGATGCCCTCCAGTCCCTCCTGCCCTCCGCTGCGAAGCTAGAAGGTCTCGGAATGGGTTTCCCCAGTATCGTTAAGGGAAACCGAATATTTGGCGATGTGGGAAAGTTCACCGATGCTGAAAACATCGATTTTTGTCAATGGTCTGAACGAGAATTTTGTGTTCCCTGTCGGATTGAAAACGATGCACGGCTGGCCGCGATCGGTGAATGGCAGTTCGGGGCCGGGAAAGGCTATGACAACATCGTTGCGGTCACGTTGGGCACAGGAATCGGCACTGGCGTGATCGTAAACGGCTCACCATTGTATGGAAGCAACAATGCCGCCGGAATATTAGGCGGGCACATGACCGCCGACATAGACGGTGCTCAATGTTCTTGCGGAAACGTCGGATGTTGGGAGACACTTGCTTCAACGGCTTGGCTCAAAAAAATGTGCACGACCGAGGAAATCGCACAGAGTCAATTGCGAGATGGGGTGCTGGACTACCAGGCAATATTTTCAGCCGCATCGTCCGGGGATTCTCTAGCGATCAGATTGAAAGAAGATAGCCTCAAAGTATGGGCCGCCCTCGTCGTAAGCCTGATCCACGCCTACGATCCCGAAATCGTTGTCTTCGGGGGAGGCGTGCTGTCGAGCGGAGAGCAAATTTTAGAGCCTATTCGAAAGTGGGTTCGCAACCACGCATGGTTCGGCAAAGACGTGCGAATCGTTGCCTCTCCAATTCCCGACCAAAGCGCACTCCTCGCATGCGAATGGCTCGTTCGCCACTCTAAATAACCGAAGAATCATGAAGCACACATCAACCGAATACGACAAATTTCCATATGTACAAGTTGACTCAACCGACGAGCGATGTGTGTCGGGGTGGGATGCCATTTCAGGAAAGTTGAAGAAGAGTAAGGGAATCCTAACCGTTGACTGTTACCCTGGCGTCGATGTCGCTTCAGTCAAGCAAGAACTTGAAGCCCGACTCAATCCTGAAATAGTGATAGACACCACGGATATCTTCCTTTCGGAAGAAAAAATCGACCAACTGATCGAAAGATTCTTAGGCGGCGATGACAGAATTTTTGGCTACCTTTGCGATTTAGAACTCACTGCTTTTTTCGATTCAGATGCCGTCGCAAATGCGCAAAAAACCATCAGACAAAAGTCAGGACTAGTGATTGTAGTCGGGGTCGGGGCAAGATTGATCCACCAAGGCGACATCAATGTCTATGCTGATCTAGCTAGGTGGGAGGCTCAGTTGCGCTTCCGCCGAAACGAGTCTGACAATTTAGGGGCAAACAATCGACTTGAAGAATGGCCCTTGCAATATAAACGAGCCTACTTTATCGATTGGCGGGTTGCGGATCGGTGGAAGGTCGAGATTTTGCGCAACTGTGATTACCATCTCGACACAAACGATTCCACTACCCCCAAGCTTGCCGAAGCTGAAGCCGTTCGTGCCGGATTATCGGACTGCCTTTCGCGACCATTCAGGGTCGTACCCTTCTTCGATCCTGCGCCCTGGGGAGGGCAATGGATGAAAAAAGCCTGTAACTTGGATCCGAAAGCACAAAACTACGGTTGGTGCTTCGATTGTGTTCCAGAGGAAAACAGTTTGCTTCTCGGCTTTGGTGATACCAAGCTAGAAATCCCATCCATCAATCTAGTCCTCATGCATCCAGAGGAACTATTAGGTACTTCCATCGTTGAGCAATTCGGAGCTGAGTTTCCGATTCGCTTTGATTTCCTAGACACTATTGAAGGAGGAAATCTTTCATTCCAAGTGCATCCCACGACCGAGTACATTCGCCAAGCCTTCGGCATGGATTACACCCAAGACGAAAGCTACTACATTCTTGACGCAGAACCAAACGCTACTGTCTACCTCGGCCTCCAAGAAAACGTCGAACCAGACGAAATGATAAAAGCTCTCGAAACCGCACAGGATGACGGAGAGCCGTTTCAGGCTGATAAGTTTAGCAAGCAGTGGCCCGCTGTAAAACATGACCACTTTCTGATCCCTGCGGGGACAGTCCATTGCTCAGGGGCAGGAGCAATGGTTCTCGAAATTTCAGCCACTCCCTACATCTTCACGTTCAAACTTTGGGACTGGGGACGTCTTGGCCTCGATGGCAAGCCGCGCCCCATCAACCTCGAGCGCGGAAAAGAAGTCATCGACTGGAGCCGCAGAGCCACCTGGGTGAAAGAAAACCTCATCAACCAAGTCACCATTGTCGGAGTAGGCGAAGGCTGGATAGAAGAAAAAACTGGCCTTCATAGTCTTGAATTCATTGAAACGAGACGACACTGGTTTAGCAAAATTGTCCATCACGATACTGAAGGAACCGTAAATGTTCTGAATTTGGTTCAAGGAAATGCCGCGATTGTGGAGAGTCCAACTCAAAAATTTGAGCCCTTCATTGTTCATTACGCCGAAACCTTTATCGTGCCTGCATCGGTGGGAAATTATACGATTCGTCCCCTTGAGGAAAATCCCTCAGAGCCCTTAGCAACAATAAAGGCATTTGTTCGAAGATGAAAACGACTGCGCTCGCTGTCACCTTCTTACTGGCATCGTTCGCAACCGCCGAGACGATTTCCGTTTGGGGTGCCGAGTTATCTCCCGACACGATTGCTGGTGCTCTCGCCGTCGCCGACGCATTCGAAAAAAAGCACCCCGGTGTCCACGTCAGAATGCTCGGCTTAGGTGCGGGCGACATGAACCCACAAAAACTGCTGACCGCGATCGTTGGCGGCTCTCCTCCCGATGTTGTTCGTCAATCCCGTTTTACAATTAGCGACTGGGCAAGCAGAGGCGCTTTCATTCCCCTCGACCCATACCTAGAAAGGGATCGCTTAGACCAATCTGCCCCCCATCCCAAAGACTATTACTCAAGCGCCTGGCTCGAATCCACTTATCAAAATGCGGTTTACGGCATCCCAACCGAAGCCGATGATCGGGCCCTCTACTGGAATCGAGGACTCTTCAAACAAGAAGCCAAAAAACTCCGCGCTGCTGGACTCGACCCAACTCGCCCTCCTCGCACCTGGTCAGAAATAATCAGCTACTCAAAAGTCTTAACCATCCCTGGGAAAAGAGTAGGTTTCCTCCCCAATTTCGGCAACTCCTGGCTCTATCTCTACGCATTTCAAAACAATGCCAGCTTCATGTCTCCCGATGGAACCACTTGCACGTTAGACTCTCCGCAAGCCGTCGAAGCTCTTGAACTTATGAAGAAAGGATACGATGTAGCCGGCGGTTACGAAGCCGCAAATGCATTTCAATCTTCATTCCGCCCCAACGAAAATGATCCTTTTCTAACTGGTCAAGTCGCCATGAAAATCGATGGCGACTGGTCACTGCCAGGAATTGCCCGATACGGCCCAAACCTCGATTTTGGAGTAGCACCGCCCCCTGTCCCCGATGATCGTTACAACGGAGTGGGCGCATTCAAAGACGAAAAAGATAAATTTATAACCTGGACCGGAGGCTTCTGTTACGTTATTCCAAAAGGCGCAAAGAATCAAGAGTTAGCGTGGGAGTTCATCAAGTTCGCTTCCAGCCTCGAAGGGCGAATGATTGATAATCGCGCTCGCGCAACCGCCGACCGCGTTCAGGGCCGATTATTCCTCCCAAGAATCCAGGCCCTCAAAAAAGCTAACGAAGCTCTCCTTCAAGAATTCGAACCAGCCGACCCCAAGTTTCGCGATGGTCTCCGAACCCATTTTGATCTGATGAATCAGGCGCGATTCCGCCCCCCAACCATTGTCGGGCAACTCCTCTGGGATGAGCACGTGAAAGCGACTGAAACCGTAATGCTCGGCAAATTAGAACCGAAGCGCGCCTTGCAAGTTGGTGAAGCCACAGTACAGCGTGAGTTAGACCGGATCACCTCAAAGAACCTCCTTCCCATTGTTCCAACAGGCATCGTGGAAGCACTCGCCTTGCTCCTACTCATTGGTTGTGCTGCCTGCTGGATCTACGTCTGGAAAAAAGCGCGCCTGACCACACTCGCAAAAAAAGATGCATGGGGGGCGTACCTCATGATCTCGCCTTGGATAATCGGGCTCCTTCTGTTTACTGCCGACCCAATGATCTCCTCATTCTTCATGAGTTTCACGAGCTATGACGTAATGTCACCTCCTCGCTGGATTGGCGTTAATAACTATCTCGACATCATCGGGCCCAATCGAACCGAAGTAACAAAGGCATTTGCCAATGCTGCGTATTTAGCAGGATTTGGAATTCCATTGGGAATGGTCTCGGGCCTCGCAATAGCTGTATTGCTCAACACAGGCGTCAAGGGAATGCGGATCTACCGAACCATCTACTATCTCCCTGCAATCGTTCCCGTTGCCGCAAGTGCCGTTCTCTGGATTTGGTTACTCAGTCCCGATCCAAATCAAGGGTTGGTCAGTGTGGCGTGGCAGTCGACGATAGGAACGTGGATGAACTGGCCAATCCCCGGTTGGTTAACCGCTGAAAACTGGGCAAAACCTTCACTGATCCTCATGGGAATATGGGGCGCAGGAAGCGGCATGATCCTGTGGCTCGCCGGACTAAAAGGAGTACCACAAAGCCTTTACGAAGCCGCCGATATCGACGGTGCATCCGCAACCCAAATCTTCCGGAAAATAACCCTCCCCATGCTCAGCCCAATCCTATTTTTCAATGCGGTTATGGGAATGATTGGTGCTCTCCAGGAATTTGACCGCATCTACATCATGGCTGGCGGAGGAAATGGCCCCGGTGATTCACTCCTAGTTCCCGCGAAATATGTCTTTACAAACGCATTTGCCTACTTCAAGTTCGGTTACGCAAGTGCCGTTGCATGGGTCATCTTTGCCGTCGTAATGATCGTCACAATTTTGCAATTCAGAATTGCCCGCCACTGGGTTTACCAGGAGACCAGTCTTTGACGATAAACCTCCTGTTTGCAATCGGCACTATCCTGTTTTGGTTAGGGAGTTGGTTTTTGCTTTGCGCCGTCATTCGCAAGGATAATCGACTACCCAATGCTTTAGGATCTGGAGTCCTATTCCTTGCTTCTTCGCTCACTCCAATCTTTCAAACGCAGTTCGGAATCCCTCTCATTTGGCCAGATATGCCCGTCGAACTGTGGCTATCCGCCATCTGCTTCATTTGCATGCTCAGATTCGTGTTCAATCTAGTCTTGGAGCGGGATAAGGCAAACCTGAAACCACTCATCGCGTGGTTGGCTGGTGCCGCTACATTTTTAACTATCTCCAAATCTATTGGCAGTTTCCACTTCGAAATCCTGCATGGGTCAATAACAATGACATCCGCTTCCGGCTTATATATTGCTGCCTTTGCCATAGCCGCAATTGCAATGATTTCAAAGTTCGGCAAGAAAGGAAAAATAATCACCACACACGCCGTTCTTCTCCTCGGATGTATTTTGTTCGGAATGCCGTTTGCATGGCTAATCGTCACAAGCTTTAAAGAAAGTCGCGATACAACGAGCGCATCAGGTCTCGTATGGATTCCCCGAGTCCAAAAAACCGTTCCCTACTTCGATAAAATCGACCCCTTATTAGCCGCTAAATACGAGGGCGAAGATGTCATTACAAGCCCAATCGGCAGAACATCTGATGGAGGCTACATTGTCGAAATTCATCGACCATCTAGTTTACGAGGAATTTCGTTCGAGGGCCCGAAATCTTCGTTCCACGATATAGCCAAGCAAGCACCTGTAGTCCAAGGCGAAGGCTTTTCCGGATTTGTCGTCCAAGAAAAAAGCAATGGAGAGCGCGTTGTCCGATTCCTTTCACCGGACGATCGTAAAGGACAAGAAGAAACATTCTTAGCGTCCGAGCTTGAGCCGGTTCGTGAGATTGGCCTCAGATTTGAAAACTACTCGGATGCCCTAGAAGCAATGCCCGTGGAAACCCACAAGGGTCTCGTATATCTCCAAAACACCGTCATTATCGTGCTGCTAAGCGTGATCGGCACCGTACTCAGTTCTTCAATCGTCGCCTATGCATTTGCACGACTACGCTTTCCCGGAAAAGACTGGCTGTTCAAACTCCTGCTCGGAACAATGATGCTCCCCGGCGCAGTCACATTAATGCCGCAATTCCTTTTATTCAGATCCCTCGGCTGGATTGATACTCTCTACCCACTCTGGGTGCCCGCCTTTTTCGCAAGTACATTCAATGTCTTCTTGCTTCGCCAGTTCTTCTCCCAAATCCCAATGGAACTCGAAGACGCTGCCAAAATCGATGGTGCCGGACTTTTTGGCTCATTCTGGCTCGTCATGATGCCCCAAGTAAAACCCGGCATTGCTGTCATCTCAATCTGGACATTTATGGGCGCGTGGAACAACTTTATGGGGCCACTTATCTATATCAACACACCAGAGAACATGCCCCTCAGCTACGCATTACAACTCTTCCAAACCGAAAGAGGGGGCGAAACCGGTCTCATGATGGCGTTTGCAACCCTCACGATTATTCCCGTGATCGCCCTATTCTTCTTCGCACAAAAGTACTTCATCGAAGGAGTTTCCCTCTCTGGACTCGGTGGCCGCTAGTGGGATAGCAACCAGAACATACGAGCCGTACCCGCATTTGCTAGCAGGGTTTTGACCGTCTCTCGCTCACCAACGGGCTTTTCCATTTCTGAAGGCTCATATGACCTTTCTGAACTATCTGGAGATAGTTTTCGGTCGCTCTCCCCGGTCAATTGATGGAATAGTTTCAGCCGTTTCTCATCAATCTGCCATAGCCTCATACTCCGAAAATATAGCCCGTCGCTGTCTTTGATATACTTGTAAATATAGAGAGCTTCTCTACGCGATTCTTTCGTATACCGGTCATCTTTAGTAACAAGGCTCAACTCACGCAAGCCATCGACTAAGTAATGAACGAAGAAAGTCGAATCGTACCAATAGCGGTTTTCGTGATCGCTGACTGCCCCGTCAAACATGGGCGAAAGTGACCGGTCTATACTCGCATCACCCATTTTTTTCGCCCAGTTTAGATATTTTTTGTTTCCAGTCTGTCGATAGTATTCAACGCTCGCCCGAATAGGAACGCCCGTATTGTATGTCCAAATCGTCGGCATCCGCTCAAAGCCCGGCGCTTTAAATCCGTCGTAGATCAATCCAGAATCTGCCCTCACCTTGGAGTTAATCCAATCAAGCGCGCGCTTCGACCAAGCCCGTCTTTCCGCGGGATCGTCGAATTTTGCTAAAAGGAGGTTTGCCAGTGCCGCACCCGCCGTCGCCGATACAGTCCGATCGGCGCGATCCTCGTAACCTAGCTTGGTTCCCCATCGCATTCCGCCTGGCGCATTCGAATCATCCCAACCCTTCACAACGAAGTGATCAAAAATATCCAGGGCTCTCGCTTTGTATCTTTGTTCGCCGGTGATCTCGTAAGCTTCCATACAAGCAATGACCGCCCAAACGTTATCGTCGTAGTAGAAGTCATCCATCCCTGGAAAATTGAGCCACGCCGCATAAGCATGTTCGTCCTTACTGTAATACTGTTCCAGAACGTCGTAAAACTCCCCTAACTTCGGCTTCCATTTCTCCGGATTAACTTTTGCCCCTTCAATCATCGCCTGCCACGCCAGCAGCGATGTCCAAAGCGTATACCCTTGCATTCCTACGGACTCAGATGAAGCCTTTTGCGGCTTCCAAATCTTGTCCTTTCGGTCATAAAATGTGGAGATAATTTTGTCCGTCAGCCGCTCAGCCTCTGAACTGTGATTCATCTGCGAATCCATACTTGCTGTCATAGCAAGCGCAAGCAACGCGATCATCACCCAAACTTACCCTAACTTGGCCATATTTGTTTAAACATTTCAATGAATTTGCCTAGAAAATATAATCATTTGGTCTGCCTTGTCGTATGTTCCTAGTTTCGCTCAATCCACCTAAACTCACGGAGGCAACTATATTTCTTCAACGACAATCCGGAAGCTTCGATTCCCTTCGGGGCCGCCAGAACCCGCTCATAGCTTCTCCTGTTAAAATGTTTTTCTGTCAGTGTCTAACCTTTCGTTTCCTTTTTGCTACTACTGGATCATTCCAGTTCTCGCATCATGCGCATAACTGATGAGTAACGGATGAAGCCTTCCCTCCTGTGAAAGAACCCAATCAATCTCGGCATGCACTCGTTCAGGATGATACGGTTCCTGATGCCCTAGTCCGTGAAGTGCGCTCCGCTGGCACCCAAACGATTTGCATCTCAGCGCGGTCCCTAAAACCTCAAAAATTGGGTTAACCAAGTGCTCCTCACCCGGAAATATGGCCGCACCTTCAAGGCAGTCCATATCCCACATCATATACACTGCTGTCTCCGCTTCACTTGCGTCGAAATCATCCCCAAGGGGGTAATGATCGAGAAAATCTCTATAAAAGTTTCCCAATGCGAGAACGGTGGAAATCTGCATTTCAATGGGCACATCCTTACTTCTCACCTCATGCCAATAAGAACTGCATACTCCGTTAAAAAACCAAATCATATGACAAAGGCGAGCAGATGTGATGCCCCTACAAAGCACCGGAGCATCAAGAAATAGCCTTCGGAGATAATCTGCTACAACGGTAGGCGGCAGGCAGCTAATTCGATCATCCACATCCCACCGTGCCTCAGACGAGTCCAGAGTTGAGATAACCTCAAACCACTCTTCAAACGAAACAATTGCCTCCATTACGATCAGCTCAAAAACAGAATGGGAGGAGAATACCTTGCCGACTTGCAAATGCGAACCACGCGGGAAGATACGGTATAGGGTCAGTTCCAAAGTATTCAAGTCCGCACAAAACGACGCGAAACGATAATCATGTTCCCATAGGTCGGGTAAGGCAAATTGACCGGAACGTAGGCCCGATCAATCTCTACTTCTTTAGAATCGGGTGGATGATAAGTCTGTCCCGCCGAGCATAAGCGAGAGAAATGGGCATCGCGAATCGGGAATTCCCTCCGGGGCCGCCAGGTATGTGCTTCATCAGCACATTGGCACTGCGCACCTGTCGATTTGCAGTTCGTTTGCAAGGCACCGAGCGACTGGACTCGTTGCGACTGTGCATTCCCGATTTGAACTGGTAGCACCTTGGGCGAGCCTAGTCCCCTCGCCCAAGGTGCTACCAGTTCGGCGACTGACAGAAGTTTCCTACTTAAAGCCAGCAAATTCCATGACAAGACGAGCGATCTGACCGTCATCTTGGAGGTCGAATCGGTAAACAAACTCGGCTGGGCTCCCCGGAAAGTTCCCAGAGACCAGCGTCGTTACAATTCCCTGCCCGCCCACTTCCTCATAAGCGGTCACATCTATAGATGTTTTATATTTAGCCGCCAGTTCAATCATCCATTGATGGATCGCATCACGACCAACTATCTCTTCGTCTTCTCCCTCGTCTACGATGACGGCTTCAGGCGCAAAGAGGGCAGCGACTTCGGCATGGGCTTCAGCAGCTGTCTGTTGAAAATAGGTCTCAATTGTCTCTGGTAATTTGGTGTTCATTTTTTTTCCTTGTTAGACGGTTGGAATCGTTCCACCATCGATTACGTACTCGACCCCGTTGATCGATGCGGCTCTCGGCGATGCGACAAAAGCGATGAGGTCGGCCACTTCCTCGGGCAAGGCGGGGCGACCGATGGGAATCCCTCCTAGAGATTCCATCAATCCCTTCTCGGCAGCTGAATAGTCAGTTCCCGTACTCGTCGCGATCAACTGGACGAAATCCTTGACTGCTTTGGTCGATACCCAGCCTGGTGAAACACGCACTACCCGCACTCCTTTCGGCCCAACTTCGTTCGAGAGTCCCTTACTATAGGTGTTCAGCGCAGCCTTGGCAGATGCATAAGCGAGAGTCGCCTCGTGCAGAGGCATCGCACGTTGGATTGAGGTGACATGAATGACTGCACCTGAGCCTTGGGTGACCATTGTGGGAACAAGAACGCGATCCAATCGAACCGCTGCGAGCAGATTCGCACTTAATGCCTTATCCCATTCGGTATCGTCGAGTACCGAGAATCCGCCTCCCGGAGCTGTCGAACTCCCCACAACGTGTACGAGAACGTCGATCTTTCCGAGTCTTTGTAGAGTCTCATTTGCTAGGTGTTCAACCCCCGTCGTGGTGCTGACATCAGCAATAATCAAGTCTTCACTTTCCTCGCCATTTCGGGCGGCAGTGACCACGCGGGCACCCGCTGAACGAAGTCGCTCGACTGTCGCCTTCCCGATTCCTTTTGTGCCACCGGTTACGAGGGCGTTGAGACCGGAGAACTCTTTGTTAACTTGTGTTGACATGATTAGATATTGGGAGTCATACTGCAATTATGTCAAGTACGAACAAAAAAGTAAGTATACAAAGCCACCGGGAGAGACCGTCATACACCGCTGACGCAGCCGCAGCCGGAATAGACAACGCTCTTCGGATATTGGAGGGCCGATGGAAGATGAATATCCTCTTTCATCTTTTTGATAAAGGCACTTTACGCTTTTCCGAATTAGAGCGTCTCGTTACTGGTGTATCCCAGAAGATGCTTATTCAACGATTGAAGGAACTTGAGGCTGATGGGATCGTTGCGCGAACTGTCTATCCCGTTGTTCCTCCCAAAGTAGATTATCGACTCACTGAAATTGGCCAGGATCTGTGCCCCGTTCTCGATGCAATACTCGAGTGGTCCGAACGGAGAATAGAGCCACGATGAACAGGGTTGGCGAGCGTAGTAGAACCTTCTCGGAGCAAGCCTCTCGAACAGGTTGTTTTCCCGAAAAAAACCTGAGCGCTTTTTGGCGTGATCAACCGCAACTGACTACCGGAAAAGCTCCCGACTTGGTCTCACAATAGCCGGCGAAAATGGGAGAAGCCCAGAGACTTCGATAGATTCAAATCGAAGTTCTTCATGCCTTTTTTAGTCCAACGAATTTTGTCATGAGTTCACTTCTCTTCGGGGCCCCAGAAACGTTCAAGTATGTGACCCATATGGTCGGGATCATCTATGCCCCAAAAACAGAAATCCCAACAACCCCTAGCAAAAGTCATTTGACCAATTTCCGGGACAGAAGCATTCGACTCCTCAAAGTCCAAACCAAACACCACCCAGAACCAAACCCACCCATTTTTTGCCCCAAAACTCCCCAAAACTCCTCAAAACTCCCCAAAACTCCCCAAACCTCCCGTCCTCCGCGCCCCCAAACCAAACAAAAATCCAAAATCACCGTCAGAATAGGCAAGCGTGTTACCCATGTGTCCAGAACGATCTCTCCCCATATCACACACAAATCACTACCGCTAGAGCAATAAATTCTAGCCACCAAATGAGGGCCACATCAATCTCAGCCGCCATCTTTCAAGGTCGGTTTTCCTTCAATCCACCCCAACGAACCCAAAAATTCGTCCGCCTCAATCAGCGTGCGCGACCGCCAAGGATCCTGATTAAAAAAGCCATGCCCCTGATCGGCATACCCATATAAAGTACAACTATTACCTTTAGACTTCATCACGTCCGTAAAAATCTCCGAGGCTTGATAAGGAACCGTTGCATCCGCCCGGCCATGAAAAATGATCGTCGGCGGTCCACCCGATTGAACATGATGCCCCGGGGAAAGACGCGAAGCTTCTGCCCCCAAAAACTCCGGTTTAAGCTGTGCCCCCGAAACCACCAACGAGTGACCCGGCAACGGCGCAAGTATCAATGCCGGGTTAAAAAGGATCAAAGCATTCGGCTCCGCACTCACCTTTTTGTCTTCACTTACCTCGTCAAATTCGTCAATAAAAGCCGTCGATGCCGCAAGGTGACCGCCCGCCGAACCACCCGAAGCCGCAATCCGATCAGGGTCAATTCCAAGCCTTTTTGAGTTCGCACGAACCCATCGAACCGCCGACCTCGCATCCGCAACGCAGTCCGTAACCTTCGCATTGTGACGCGTTCTCACACGATAATCGACCGTGATCGCCACCATCCCCCGCGAAGCAAAGTACCGAGCCTGAGTCTCAAACTGCTTCGGCGAACCCGTGCTCCAACCCCCTCCAAAAAAGAATACAATCGCCGGCCGAAGCTCGTCCGCTTTCACCTTATCTGGCGCAAATATATAAAGGTTGAGCTTATCTTTGCCCACCGTTTTGTAGACCTCAGAACTCGTTGCTTCGATGGCAGTTGCGCCAGCAGAATTGAACCTGCCACACCCGCAAAATCCGACCGCCGCCAGAAATATCAGAACTTTTGTCATGTGATTCATGTCGACTTTCTTCGCCCTCATAGTCACGACCAATATAACTGACCATTCGATTCCAACCGCATCACGAATCACCAATTAAACCGGTCTCTTTTGCCACCCCTATAAGACGACGTATCACCGAAGCAATCCCCCAATCACATGCGCCGCAAGGGCGCGCTGACCCGCATCCAACACCCCGAGTAAAATAACCCCATGGCTTCAATCTGGAGGGTAGAGATGCTCGGCACCTTCGAAGCCAAAACCCGCGACCGAGCCGTCACCAGATTCCGAACCCGCCGCGTCGCCGCCCTCCTCGCCTATCTCGCACTCAACCCAAAAAGAGTCCACACCCGCGACGAAATCGCCGAACTCCTCTGGCCCGAAGCCGATGAATCAACCAGCCGGCGAAACCTACGCCAAGCCCTCCACACCCTCCGAAAAGTCCTCGAACCCCCCACAATCCCCGCCGGTTCCGTCCTCCGCGTCGAACAATCCCTCATCAGCCTCAACCGCGACTCCATCACCACCGACATCGCAGAGATGGAAACCCTCATCGAAACCGCCCGCACCGCAATTCCAGCCGAAAACAAACTCACTCACCTCAAACAAGCCATCGCCCTCTACAAAGGTGATCTCCTCCCTGGATTCGATGAAATCTGGGTTATGAACGAGCGATTCCGCATGGAAGACCTCTATCTGTCCACCCTCAAATCCGCCGTCCACGAATGCCTCGCCCGCAACGAGTCCGATGAAGCGATACAATTTCTCCGCCTCGCCATCGCCAAAGAACCCCTCGACGAAAATCTCCACCAAATCCTCATCCAGCAATATCTCAAATCAAATCGTCCCCGCCGCGCCCTCGAACAATTCCAAGAACTCGCTCAACTGCTCGAATCCGAACTCAGCTGCAACCCAAGTCAAGAAATCGAACTCCTCGCCCAGCAAGCCCGCAAAGAACTCGGTCGAAACACCCTCTCCCCAACTCAACGAACCACTCCCGCACCGCCATCCTCAAAATCGCCCCCCACCCCAAACATCGAATCCCAAAGCACTATCCC
>Ga0209066_10000931_pt1 | contig 40291 bp, 32 predicted proteins | sample All_14_2_FD_187198 | JGI IMG/M metagenome (GOLD analysis project Ga0209066, IMG submission 187198) | Freshwater microbial communities in response to fracking from Pennsylvania, USA - Allegheny Zone_MetaG_DW_15 (SPAdes) (version 2) ... | reverse complement strand
TCAAGGATGAAGTGCGCGAACTTGGCGTTGCGCTTGGGCTGCCGCATGACATGGTGTATCGCCATCCTTTCCCGGGCCCGGGTCTGGGGGTGCGCATCCTTGGCGAGGTCCGACAGGATTTTGCCGACCTGCTGCGTCGTGCCGACGCCATCTTCATCGATGAATTGCGTGCGGCCGATTGGTACGACAAGACCAGCCAAGCTTTCGCCGTGTTCCTGCCCGTAAAAAGTGTGGGGGTGATGGGGGACGGCCGCACCTACGAATACGTCGTGGCACTGCGCGCCGTGCAGACGCAGGACTTCATGACGGCGCACTGGGCTGAACTGCCGCATAGCTTGCTGGGCAAGGTCAGTAACCGAATCATCAACGAAGTGCGTGGCATCAACCGGGTTGTCTACGACATCTCGGGCAAGCCGCCGGCAACCATCGAGTGGGAGTGAGTAGGACCGCGCGGTATCTGAGCCGATTGAACGTATTCAGCATTTCTGTTGCGCTGATCGGCTCATTTTGCATATCGTATGGGCTCGATATCTGATCGCGCCCTAGCCGACCACCGCCATGTCTTCCGAAGAAAATCACACCCTGCGCGCTGAAACCCCGACCCCGATGGATAAAAGGGGGGACGACTTGAAGGCACAGCGAGTGCAGATGCTGGAAGATATCGCGCGTGAGCTGTCCGGGGAAGTGGTATTTCCCACCCATTTTGACGTGATGATGCGTCTGCGCAAGGCGCTTCAGGATGATCAATGTGGTGCCGAACAGATTGTCGCAATCATTGGCCTCGATCCGATGGTGTCGACCAAGTTGTTGCGTCTGGCGAACTCGGCAATGTGTAACCCGCAGGGCGAGGTCATCCGCGATTTGAAGAACGCGGTAACGCGACTCGGGCTGAATGTGGTTCGCAACACTGCGATGTCGGTGGCGATGAACCAACTGCTGCGCTCGAAGAACATGGGTGGTTTCGAGCATCTGACGCGGCCGCTTTGGGAACACACCATGTATGCGGCAAGCGCGGCGAGTGTCGTTGCGCGTCGCCTCACACGGATCAATCCGGACATGGCCATGTTTGCCGGACTGGTGCATGACCTCGGTGCGTTCTATCTCGTTTATCGGGCCGCCGAGTACGAAGAATTGCGGATTCGGCCCGAAACGGTGAAGTATCTCGTCTTTGAATGGCACGACAGCATCGGCCATTCTCTACTCGGTGCCCTTGGTGTGCCCGAGGAAATCGCAGACGCGGTCAATGATCATGATTTTGTGCGTGGCTTGCCCGATCTGCCTCGTAACCTGAGCGATGTGGTTTATGTGGCCAACGTACTGGCGGTGAGATTTTTCGGGGTTGATGACCCTGGCGCTGAAGCAGAACGCTTCAGCGCGCTCGACATCCATGAAGACTACCTCGCGCTCCGTGATGAAATCGCCGCGCTCTCCGCGGAAATGACGAGTCAGTTTTCCTGACGGGTGAGGCGGCACACCGCCTATTCAAAATCTCAGCCGATGGTCAATGCCGGCGTCCGCCAGATGGTTTCTGCGTACTCCGCAATCGTCCGGTCCGACGAGAAAGCCCCCATCCCCGCAACATTGAGCAGAGCACGTTGAGCCCACTCATCGGGTTGGCGGTAAAGCGCATCAACCCGGCGCTGGGTGCTTACATAGCTCTCGAAGTCGGCAAGCAGAAGATAGTGGTCACCCCAATTCACCAACGCATCGAAAATCGGCCGGTAACGGTTGGGCTCATCGGGGCTGAATAGCCCATCCCGAATTGCGTCAAGTACCGCGGCCAGTTGCGGGTTGGCAGCGTAATAGCTGCGCGCTTGGTAACCGCGTACGCGCATTTCAGCCACTTCGTCTGCCGTGTGCCCGAAGATGAAGATGTTGTCCTCGCCGACGTGCTGCCGGATTTCGATATTGGCACCGTCGAGTGTGCCGATCGTCAGCGCGCCATTGAGCGCGAGTTTCATGTTGCCGGTGCCCGAGGCTTCAGTCCCTGCAGTGGAAATCTGCTCGGACAAGTCTGCGCCCGGGATGATCATTTCCGCCAGGCTGACACTGTAATTGGGAATGAAGACCACCTTCAGCCGACCGCCGAGGCGCGCATCCGCGTTGATGACCGCCGCCACATCATTGATCAGTCGAATGACCTGTTTTGCCATGATGTAGGCAGAGGCCGCTTTGCCCGCAAAAATGACCACACGCGGAACCCAGTCCACATCTGGCTTGGCGAGCATCGCCTGATAGCGTGCGACAACCTGCAGCAGGTTCAGCAACTGGCGCTTGTATTCGTGCATGCGCTTGATTTGCACATCGAACAAGGCTGCTGGATCGATGTCGATGCCAAGCCTTTGCCTTATGTAGTCGGCCAGCCGTTGCTTGTTCATCAGCTTGGCCTCACGGAAGGCCTGCATGAATTCGGTATCGTTGCTGTATTCGCGCAGAACAGCGAGTTGTGCCAGATCGGTCCGCCATCCGGTCCCAAGACGCCTGTCGAGTAGTGCGGTGAGACTGGGGTTGGCTTGCGCCAGCCATCGGCGCGGGGTCACACCGTTGGTCTTGTTGTTGAAGCGCTCGGGCCACAGACGCGCAAAGTCGGCGAAGATGGACTGTGTCATTAACTCCGAATGCAGTGCGGACACGCCATTGACCGAGTGTGAGGCCACCACTGCGAGATAGGCCATGCGCACACGTCGCTCGCCGTGTTCGTCAATCAGCGACACACGACGCATCAGCTCCACGTCATGGCCGTGGCGCGCGGTAAGGTCAGCGAGGAAATCCGCGTTGATGTCGAAGATGATGCGCAAATGCCGCGGTAGAAGACGGCCCAGCATGTCGACCGGCCAGGTCTCCAGTGCCTCATGCATCAGGGTGTGGTTGGTGTACGAGAACACTTTTCGGCACAGCGCCCAGGCCTTCGCCCAAGGAACGGCATGTTCGTCCACCAGCAGGCGCATCAGCTCGGGGACGGCCAGCACCGGATGTGTGTCGTTGAGGTGGATGCTGACCTTGTCGGGCAGCGCCTCAAAGTCACTGTGATTGACCCGGTAGCGGCGCAGAATGTCCTGCAGGCTGGCGGATACAAAGAAATATTCTTGGCGTAAGCGAAGCTCACGGCCCGACAACGTGGAGTCGTCCGGGTACAGCACCCGCGAGACGTTTTCCGAGTGGTTCTTGCTCTCGACCGCACCGAAATAATTGCCTTGGTTGAAGGCTGACAGATCGATTTCCTCGGTCGCCTTGGCCGACCACAAGCGCAGAGTATTGGTGACCTCGGTGCCGTAGCCCGGAATGATCTGGTCGTAAGCGTTGGCCAGAACATCCTCGGTCCCGACCCAGCGCACCGCATTGCCGTGCTGTTCCAGGTGGCCGCCAAAGCGCACACGGAAACAGATTTCCGGGCGATGAAACTCCCACGGGTTACCGTGCGCGAGCCAGTAGTCCGGCACCTCGACTTGCTGGCCGTCGATGATCTTCTGCCGGAACATGCCGTAATCGTAGCGGATGCCATAACCGAAGCCCGCGATGCCGAGCGTGGCCATCGAATCCAGGAAGCACGCCGCCAATCGCCCGAGACCGCCGTTGCCCAGCGCAGCATCCGGCTCCAGGTCGATGACAATGTCCGGATCGACGTCCAGGTCGATCAGCGCCTGGCGTACCGTCGGCATCAGGTCGAGTGCAAGCAGGGCATTGCTGAACGTGCGCCCGATGAGGAACTCAGCTGACAGGTAATAGACGCGCTTCACATCCTGCGCATAACTGGCACGGATGGTCTTCATCCAGCGCTCGACCAGATGATCGCGCACGGCATAAGACACCGCATGCAGCCAGTCCTCCGGGCGGGCGGACTCGGGATTCTTGCCCACCTGGTACATCAGCTTGTTGGAGATGGCCCGCCGAAACGCCGCGACGTCGCGCGACAGATGGTCGTATTGATGGGAAAACTGAGTCAGATCCATGAGGGCAGTCAGGCCAGGAGTGAGTGCATTACAAACAGGGTGGGGCCGCTTATGGAGCGACTTGCCGATAAAGCGCCAGGTAGTGCGCCGCCGCCGTGTGCCAGTCGAAAGCCTGGCGCATTGCCCGCTGTTGGACGATCTTCCAGTCGGCCGGGCGTCGGTAGAGCGCATGCGCACGATCGACTGCGCCAAGCAGGCCTTCGACCGAAAACGCGTCGAACACGAAGCCCGTGGCATCGCTGTCGATCGTCTCGAGTTGGCAGTCCTTCACCGTATCGGCCAGGCCACCGACCTTGCGTACCAGTGGCAGAGTGCCGTACTTCAGGCCGTAAAGCTGAGTCAGGCCGCAGGGCTCGAAACGGGAGGGCACCAGAATGACATCGCTGCCGGCAATCAGGTGGTGAGCAAAGGCCTCGTCATAACCGATGCGGACCGCCACCGAATCGGGTGATGCGCCTGCCGCTGCCTTGAAGGCGGCCTCCAGTCCGGCATCACCACTACCGAGCAAGGCGAACTGGGCGCCGCGCGCGAGCAAGGCGGGCAGGGCGTGCAGTACCAGGTGCAGCCCTTTCTGTTCGGTGAGGCGGCTGACCACGCAGAAAAGGGGCGCCCTGGCATCGGCGGCAAGTCCAAGTTCCTGCTGCAGCGCAAGCTTGCAGCGCGCCTTGCCGGCTAGCCGGCCGGCTTGATAATGCGCGGAGATCAGGCGATCGGTGGCCGGGTTCCACACCGCATCGTCCACCCCATTGAGGATGCCCGAGAGTTGGCCCGTGCGTTCGCGCAACACGCCGTCCAGTCCGCAGCCTTGTTCCGGCGCCTGGATCTCTCCCGCGTAGCTCGGGCTGACCGTGGTGATGCGATCGGCAAAATAGAGCCCTGCCTTCATGAAATTGAGCTGGCCGTGGAACTCCATGCCGTGCATGGCGAAGAAATGAGCAGGCAGTCCAAGCCCGGCAAAGTGATGGGCATTGAACAGCCCCTGGTAGGCCAGGTTATGCACCGTGTAGACGCTGCCGGCCACCGGTTTGCCTTGGCCTTGTGCCGCTGCGCGCAGGTAGGCGGGCGCCAGAGCGGCATGCCAGTCATGCGCATGCACGACCTGCGGTTGCCAGGCTGGGTCCAGGCCCTGTGCCAACTCTGCGGCCGTCCAACCCAGCAGGCCAAAGCGCTGTGGGTTGTCGGGATAGGGGTGATGGTCAGCATCCGCGTAGGGGCCGCCCGTGCGCAGGTAGTAATGCGGCGCATCGATGACGTACGCTTCGACACCACAGGCGGGCAGGTGCCCCCGCAACAAACGGGGCTGCGCACCGGCCATGGCCGAAGGCGGTGTGAGGTGGGGCATTTCGACCGCATCCTGGAGGTCATCCAGGATGGGCGCGAAGCCGGGCAGCAATACCCGCACATCGCCGCCCAGCGCCTGCAAGGCGGGTGGCAAAGCACCCGCGACATCGGCCAGTCCCCCCGTTTTCAATAGTGGGAAGATCTCTGCACAGACTTGCAATATCTGCATCTTCAAGCCTTTACAGTGCAGCCAGCATGTCGCGTGTCACCAGCACCACACCGCCCTCGGTGCGATGGAAGCGCTTGGCGTCCAGCTCGGGATCTTCGCCGATGACCAATCCTTCGGGCAGTTTGCATCGGCGGTCGATCACGACCTTGGTCAGCCGGCAGCGGCGGTTGATCTGCACATCGGGGAGGACGACCGCTTCGTTGATTTCGCAGTAGGAACGCACCAGCACGTTCGAGAACAACACCGAGTTGCGTACCACCGAACCCGACACGATGCAGCCGCCGGACACGAGCGAGTTCAGTGCCTCGCCACGACGTCCGTCGAGGTCGTGCACAAATTTCGCAGGGGGAAGTTGTTCCTGATAGGTCCAGATCGGCCAGTCACGGTCATACATGTTGAGTGCGGGCGTGGTCGATGCCAGGTCGAGGTTGGCCGCCCAATAGGCATCGACTGTGCCGACATCGCGCCAGTAGGGGCCGGAATAGGGCGGCGTGGCGATCGCCGACATCCCGAAGGGGTGGGCCTGGGCCTGGTGTTCGGCCACCGCGCGGGGAATGATGTCCTTGCCGAAATCGTGGCTGGAGTCCGGGTTGCGCGCGTCTTCTTCCAGCAGTCGGTAAAGGTAATCGGCGGTGAAGACGTAGATGCCCATGCTGGCCAGCGACACGCCGGGCTTGTCCGGCAGGGTCGGCGGATCGTCGGGCTTTTCGACGAAAGCGGTGATGTGGCGCTGCGCATCGACCGCCATTACGCCAAAGGCGCAAGCCTCGTCACGGGGCACCTCGATACAGCCCACACTGACCGCTCGGCCGCTGGCGGCATGGTCAGCCAGCATGACCGAGTAGTCCATCTTGTAGACGTGGTCGCCGGCCAGCACCACGATGAACTCGGGCGGGCGTGAGTTTCGAATGATGTCCAGGTTCTGATACACCGCATCGGCCGTGCCCTTGTACCAATGCTCTTCATCGACGCGTTGTTGTGCGGGCAGCAGGTCGACGAACTCGTTCATCTCGTTGCGCAGAAAACTCCAGCCACGCTGGATGTGACGCAGCAGTGAATGCGACTTGTACTGGGTGATGACGCCGATGCGGCGCAAGCCCGAGTTCATGCAGTTCGACAGCGCAAAGTCGATGATGCGGAACTTGCCCCCAAAATGGACCGCCGGCTTGGCGCGCATGTTGGTCAGGTCGCGCAGCCGTGAGCCGCGACCGCCGGCCAGCACCAAGGCCAGCGTTCGTCGCGCAAGGTTTCGAGTTTCGGCACTGCGGTTGATGTCCATGAGGGCTCCCTCCCTACGTTTGTCTCTTTGCGCCGATCGCGGTTGTCGTAATCAGGTGATCACGGTCGGCGCCGTCATGCCACTGTGGCCACGAATGTCGGCGATCTCGTCGGCGATGTGGATCAGTTCCGCCAGCGTCTGCTGGGCAGGCAGGTCGTGGCGGCTGGCATCAGGTTCGAAGCGTTCCAGATAGACGCGAAGGGTTGCACCTTCGGTACCTGTGCCTGATAGGCGAAACACCACTCGGCAGCCGTTCTCGAAGATCAGGCGGATGCCTTGGCGGGTGCTGACCGAGCCGTCGACCGGATCGGTGTAGGCAAAGTCGTCGGCGTGGGCAATGCGCAGCCCCGCGCCACAGTCACGCCCTTCGAGCGTCGGCAACTGCGCGCGCAGACTCGCCATCAAGGCATCCGCCTGCTCGGTGGCGATGCCTTCCCAGTCGTGGCGTGAGTAGTAATGGCGACCAAAGCGCGCCCAATGCGCACGGACGAGCGATTCGACCGATTCCCCTGTCGTCGCCAACAGATTGAGCCAGAACAGCACCGCCCAGAGGCCGTCCTTCTCGCGCACATGGTTCGACCCCGTGCCATAGCTCTCTTCACCACAGAGGGTGGCCTTGCCAGCGTCGAGCAGGTTGCCGAAAAATTTCCAGCCGGTCGGGGTCTCGAAGCAGGGAATCCCCAACGCAGCGGCGACCGCGTCGGCGGCACAGGAAGTCGGCATCGAACGCGCAATGCCGGCAAGACCGTTTCGGTAGCCCGGAGCACGGGTGGCATTGGCAGCCAGCACGGCCAAGCTGTCCGAAGGTGTCACGACAAAGTCACGGCCCAGGATCATGTTGCGGTCGGCATCACCATCGGACGCCGCGCCAAAGTCGGGCGCCTGCGGGCCGCTCATCGCCGCGATCAAGTCCGTGGCATGCGCCGGGTTAGGGTCGGGGTGATGGCCGCCGAAGTCCTCCAGCGGCTGGCCGTTGGCCACCGTGCCCGCCGGTGCGCCGAGCTGGCCCTCGAGAATGGCCCGGGCATAGGGGCCGCAGACCGCGTTCATCGCATCGAAGCGCATGCGTCCGCCCGCGGCAAACCAGGCGCGCATGGCGTCGAAGTCGAACAATTGCTGCATCAGCTCGGCGTAGTCCGCCACCGGGTCAATGACTTCGACCATCATGTCACCGACGCGGCGCGTGCCCAAGGTTTCGAGATCGATGTCGGCCGAGTCGGCCACCGTGCGGTATTCGGTGAGCACTTGCGTGCGGGCGAAGATCGCTTCGGTGATCTTCTCTGGCGCCGGACCGCCATTGGCGATGTTGTACTTGATCCCGAAGTCACCATCGGGTCCGCCCGGGTTGTGGCTGGCCGACAGGATGACTCCGCCGAAGCAGTGGTGTTTGCGGATCACCGCGCTGACGGCCGGCGTCGACAGCAGGCCGCCCTGGCCGACCAGCACCTTGCCGAAACCGTTGGCCGCAGCCATCCGCAGGATGGTTTGCACCGCCATCCGGTTGTGGAAGCGACCATCGCCACCCAGTACCAGGGTCTGGCCTGCACGGTCGGGCAGTATGTCGAACAAGGCCTGGACGAAGTTTTCGAGGTAATCGGCTTGCTGGAAAACGCTGACCTTCTTGCGCAGTCCGGAGGTGCCGGGGCGCTGGCCGTCGAAGGGACGCGTGGAAATGGTCTGGATATTCATGATGAGTGCGGTGAGGAAAGCCGTATCAGTGTGAAATGCCGCCCGCAAGGGGCGCTTCGATGAAGATGCACAGGCTACGTTCGGCAACGGTCAGCGCGTCGCCCGTCGAGGCGGTGTGTTCCTGGCGTGGGGCGCCATTCTCGGTGTCGCTGTCTAAAACACAGCGCCAAGCGCCCGGCGGTGCGATGTAGCGCCGGGCACGCGGTGCCGGGTTGGCAAGGATCAGCGCGGCGGCGTCGGTCAGGTGCCCGGTATGCAGGCGTACCGCAAGCGCGCGATCGGTCGTGTCGTGCCAATCGGTACCGTGCAGACCCCGCCCATCGGGGTGCAGCCACAGTGCGCTGGGGCCGCGATCGTTTTGCCCATGATCGCTTAGCCAGTCAGGGATACGCAGCGAGGGGTAGCGCCGACGCAGCTCAAGCAAGCGCCGGACGCAATCGAGCAGCGCATGGTCGGCCTCGTGCCAGTTCAGCCAGGTCGTGTCGTTGTCCTGGCAGTACGCATTGTTGTTGCCCTGCTGGCTATGGCCCATCTCGTCGCCGGCGAGCAGCATCGGCGTACCGACCGAGCACAGCAGCGTCGCAAGCAGCGCGCGCTGCAGGCGGTGGCGCAGGGCACGCACGGCGTGGTCGTCGGTATCGCCCTCGATACCGCAGTTCCACGAGGCGTTGTGATGCTGGCCGTCGCGGTTGCCTTCGCCGTTCGCCTGATTGTGCTTGTGGTCGTAGCTGACGAGGTCGCGCAAGGTGAAGCCGTCATGCGCGGTGATGAAATTGACACTGGCGGTCGGTGCCCGACGGTCATGGTGAAACTGGGCGCTCGAGCCCGCCAGTCGGTGGGCGAACACGCTGCGATCCCCGCTGTCGCGCAGCCACCACGCACGGATTGTGTCGCGGTATTGGTCGTTCCACTCCATCCACCCTGGCGCAAAGGCGCCAAGCTGGTAGCCCGCGGGGCCAATGTCCCAGGGCTCGGCAATCCATTTCAGCTTGGCCAGCTGCGGGTCTGATTGCAGTGCAGCGAAGAAGCCTGCGGCGCGGCTGAATTTGCCCTGCGTGTCGCGACCCAGCGTACTGGCGAGATCGAAGCGGAAACCGTCTACGCCGTATTCAGTAGCCCAGTGACGCAGTGCGCCGAGGACGAGTTCGACGACGCGCGGCTCGGCCAGGTTGACCGCATTGCCACAGCCGGTCCAGTCTTGATAGCGCGCTTTGTTGCCCGCTTGCAGGTGGTAGTAACGGGCGTTGGCCAAGCCGCGCAGCGACAGGCTGGGGCCCAGGTGGTCACCCTCGGCGGTGTGGTTGAACACCACATCCAGCACCACCTCCAGCCCCGCTGCATGCAGCGTATCGACCATGGTGCGGAATTCGCTGGACGGCGTCGTGCCGGGGCATCCGCTCCAGTAGCGCGTCTCGGGCGCCAGCCAGGCGATGGGGGCGTAGCCCCAATGGTTGCTGAGCCCGCGGTTCTGCAGGGCAGCTTCATCGGCACGGAAATGCACGGGAAGCAGATTCAGTGTGGTGATGCCGAGTGCGCGGTAGTGCGCCAGCATGACCGGGTGTGCAAGCGCGGCGTAGCTGCCCCGAAGTAGCTCCGGGATACCGGGGTGGCGCATCGTCAGACTGCGCACGTGAACTTCGTATAGCACCGTTTCGGCGCGGGCGATGTTGGGACGGGGAGGGCGGGGTGGGCCGCCCGATGACTTGAGCGGGGCACGTGCCTTGAGGGCATGACGGGCGTTGTCACGCGTGTCCGGGCGCTCCGCGGCGTCGGGTGAATGCCCCGCATGACATGCCAGAATTTCTGCCAGTGCGGCATCGTCGGCTGGCCCAGGACCTTGGCGACCGTATTGACCGACGACTTCCTGCGCCCAAGGGTCGAGCAGCAGCTTTGCCGGGTTGAAGCGATGGCCCTCGTGCGGCGCCCATGGTCCGTGCGCTCTGAGTCCATAAACCACGCCAGGTCCGGTGCCGAGGAGCAAGCCGTGCCATACCCCTTCGCTGCAAACGGGTAGGTCGAGGCGCTGGATTTCGTTGAAACCGGCGTCGTCGAACAGGCACAGTTCGACACGTGTGGCGTCCGGCGCCCATACGGCGAAGTTCACTCCGCCAGTGTTGTCGTAGCCCGATTCTGCTGAGGCACCGTCGACCACGACGTGCGTGCCCAGCGGCCAGGGCTGGCCGGGCAACATCGCGGAGGCAGGCGTGCGCTCAGTCACGGCAGACCAGCATCAGGCAGGCCAGTGGGGGCAGCGTCAGGCTGATCGAATGCGGCTGCCCCTGCCACGGCAGGGCTTCGCTGAGGCGCGGCGGGTTGCCGACGCCAGAGCCCCAATAGACCACGGAATCGGTGTTGATCACTTCGCACCAGGTGCCGGCCATCGGTACCCCGATGCGCCAGTGCTCGCGCACCACCGGCGTGAAGTTGCACACCACAACTACCCGCTGCCCATCGCGCGCGCGGCGCTCGAAGACAAGCAGCGAATGCTCGGCGTCATCGTGGCTGATCCAGTTGAAGCCCTGCAGCGAAACATCCTGTTCGTACAGCGCCGGATGGCTGCGAAGAACCAGGTTGAGATCGCGCACCAGACGTTGCATGCCCGCATGCGGGGCGTGCTCAGTCAGATCCCAGGGCAGGGCGGTATCGGCATTCCACTCCTGCCAGGACGCGAACTCACAGCCCATGAACAGCAGCTTCTTGCCCGGATGGCCCCACATGAAACCGTAAAGCAGGCGCAGATTGGCGAACTTCTGCCAGTCATCGCCAGGCATCTTGGCCAGCAGCGCGCCCTTGCCATGCACGACTTCGTCATGCGACAGCGGCAGCACGAAGTTCTCGCTGAAGGCATACACCAGCGAAAAGCGGATCTGGTCGTGGTGATACTTGCGATGCACCGGGTCCAGCGCCATGTAGGCCAGCACGTCGTTCATCCAGCCCATGTTCCACTTGAAGTGAAAGCCCAAACCGCCGGATTGCAAATCGGGCGCGGGCGGGCGACTTACTTGCGGAAAGGCCGTCGACTCCTCGGCCAAAGTGATGGCTTCAGGTCGCTGGGTGCCGATGAGATGATTCATTCTGCGCAGAAAATCAATGGCCTCCAGATTCTCGCGGCCGCCGTGGCGGTTGGGCAACCATGCGCCGTCCTTGCGGCTGTAGTCGCGATACAGCATGGAGGCGACGGCATCCACGCGCAGGCCGTCGATGCCGAAACGCTCGATCCAGTACAGCGCGTTGCTGACGAGGTAGTTGCGTACCTCGCTGCGGCCGTAGTTGTAGATCAGCGTGTTCCAGTCCTGATGGAAACCTTCGCGCGGGTCGGCGTGCTCGTAGAGGTGGGTGCCGTCGAATTGCGCCAGGCCATGGCTGTCGGTGGGGAAGTGTGCAGGCACCCAGTCGAGGAGGACGCCGATTCCCGCTGCGCGCGCGGCGGCGGTGAAGGCACGAAAATCTTCCGGCGAGCCGAACCGTGAGGTGGGCGCATACAGCCCGGTGGGCTGATAACCCCAGGAACCGTCGAACGGATGTTCGTGGATCGGCAACAACTCGATGTGGGTGAAGCCGTGCTCCACGACGTAAGGGATCAAGCGCTCGGCCAGCTCACGGTAGCTCAGCCATCCGCCGTCCGGCTTGCGCTGCCACGAGCCGAGATGAACCTCGTAGATGCTGATCGGCGCATCGAGCGCATTGGCGCGGCGGCGGGCGTCGTCAATCGGCACCCCGGGCAGCAGGCGCTGGACCACCGACGCCGTGTGCGGCCGGACTTCCGCGCGGAAGGCGAAGGGATCGGCCTTGGTACGCATCACGCCATCGCTGCCAAGAATTTCGTACTTGTAGAGATCACCTTCGCCCGCCTGCGGCACGAAGATCTCCCACACACCGCATTCCTGTCGCAGACGCATCGGATGGCGGCAATCGTCCCAGTCATTGAACGATCCGACCACCGACACCCGTTGCGCATTGGGCGCCCACACCGCAAAACGGGTACCCGCTACGCCGTCGACAACGACGAGATGGGCGCCCAGCCACTCGTAGGGACGATGGTGCGTGCCCTCGGCAAGCAGCCAAACGTCGAGGTCGGGGATCTGCGAGGCGAGACGAGCCCACTCCAAATCCGTGTCAAGGCTCTCGGCAGGCGCGCTTGCCTTGTGGGTTGTCATGTCGAATAGCGCCCGATCTCGTTCGTCATTACGCTGAATCCTGACACAAAGTGGGGATGCTGCAATGCACGAAACGCGCAGATTTGATCCAAGGCAAAGAACGGCCCGTTGTGATGCCTCAGGTCACTGCCCGCGTTCTCGCTGTGCAGCATACGCACGGTAGCGGGCAATCAGCCCTGCGGTGCTGGGGTCGTGGGCATGGCTGTCGGTCGGTGCGGCAAGATCATCGAGCACCCGCGCGGCAAGCTGCTTACCCAGCTCCACGCCCCACTGGTCGAAGGAATTGACACCCCAGATCACCCCCTGGACGAAAGTGCGATGTTCGTAGAGGGCGATCAACGCCCCCAAGCTGAACGCGTCCAGTCGGTTCAGCAGCACGGTGTTGCTGGGGCGATTACCCGAAAAAACACGGTGCGGAATCAACTCACGAATACGGTCCGCAGCCAGTCCCGCTGCGCGCATTTCAGCCTCGACCTCGTCCGCGGTCTTGCCACGCATCAAGGCCTCGGCTTGCGCAACCATGTTGGCGAAGGCGATGCGGCGGTGGTTCTCCAGCTCGGCAGGTCCGTCGAGCACCCCGATGAAATCGACCGGCGCACAACGCGTGCCTTGATGCAGCATCTGGAAGTAGGCGTGTTGGCCGTTGATGCCGGGCTCACCCCAGATCACCGGACTGGTATGGCAACCGACGGGGGAACCGTCACGCCTGACCGATTTGCCGTTGGATTCCATGTCGAGTTGCTGCAGGAAGGCCGGAAAACGGTGCAGGCGCTGGTGATAGGGGGCAATAACCTGGCTGGGCGCATCGAGAAAATCGATGTTCCAGATGCCGAGCAAGGCCATGATGACGGGCAGGTTGCGCTCGAACGGTGCAGTGCAAAAATGCTCGTCCATCGCATGTGCGCCCGCCAGTAGTTCGTCGAAGCACTCAGGGCCGACCTGCAGCACGATGGGCAGACCGATGGCACTCCACAACGAATATCTGCCACCAACCCAGTCCCAGAAACCGAACATGTTGTCCAGGCTGATGCCAAAGCGCGTCACTGCGTCTGCATTCGTCGACACCGCGACGAAATGGCGTGCCACCGCCTGCTCGCTCCCCATCCTGTTGACGAGCCAGTTGCGCGCCGTGTGCGCGTTGGTCAAGGTTTCCTGAGTGGTGAAGGTCTTGGAGGCGACGACGAACAGCGTGGTGCCGGGATCGGTGCCGCGCAGCACATCGTCGATCTGCACCCCATCCACATTCGAAACGAAATGCATGCGCAGGCGCGGGTGGGCGAAGGGCTTAAGGGCCTCGCACACCATCAAGGGGCCGAGGTCCGAGCCGCCGATGCCGATGTTGACGATGTCGGTGATCGCGCGCCCATCGTGCCCGCGCCATTCGCCGCTGCGAACGCTCTCGGCAAAGCGGCTGATCCGCTCGCGCACCGCATGGACCTCGGCGACGACGTTGCGACCGTCCACAATCACCCTGTCGGTGGCGGGTCGGCGCAAGGCCGTATGCAGCACGGCGCGCTGCTCGGTGTTATTGATGCGCTCGCCGTTGAACATTGCGGTGCGCTGTTCGGCCAGCTTGGCCTCGTGCGCAAGGGCAAACAACAGGGTCAGTGTCTGGTCGGTGACACGATTCTTCGAGTAATCGAGAAACAGGCCACACGCTTCGGCCTGCATACGGTTCGCACGCGCGACGTCGGACGCGAACAGTTGGGTGAGAGGGCTTTCGCCGAGGGCGTGGCGGTGGGCACGCAGTGCTTGCCACGTGGAATCCAGTGTCGAAGTGCTCATGATTGATGCATCGCAAGGGTGGCGCCGGCGCGTGCCGGGCCTGCGGGTGTCATTGTGCCTGTTCTACTGCGTCAAAACCTACGCGGACAGGGCTTTTCAAGGCGGCTGCAGCGCCGGAAAGCGCCGCATACGGCGCATCGATGACGAAGGTCGGAACGCGAGCCAAGTAAGCGCTGAAGCGCCCCTTGTCCTCGAAACGCTGCCGGAAAGCAGAATGGACGAAAAAATCACCGAGCTGCGGAATGATTCCGCCGCCCAAATAGACGCCGCCGCGTGCGCCGATCGTCAGTGCGAGGTCACCCGCAACGGTGCCCAACAGGGCGCAGAAGTGATGCAGCGCTTCGACGCAGTAGGGGCAGGCATTGGCAATCGCACGCGCACTGATCTCAGCGCTGGACAGTGCCGCAGGCGGCTGCCGCTCGATCGCACGAACCACGTCGTGCAGCACCACCAGACCGGGGCCTGACAGTACCCGCTCGGCGGAGACGTGGTCATAACGCTGCCGGAACCCATCGAGCAGCTCGGCTTCGCGACGCGTGCGCGCGGCCAACGTGACATGCCCGCCTTCGCTTTGCAGCGGTACATAGCCGTGAGCGACAGGTACCAGCCCCGACACTCCGAGCCCTGTTCCCGGACCAATCAAACCGATCGCCTGTCCTGCGAGCGCCGCGCCGCCGCCAAGCACATGACGTTGATCGAGCCTCAACAATGGCAGCGACAGGGCCAGGGCAGTGAAGTCGTTCACCAGCAACAGGCGCTGCAGCCCAAAGGCCCTTCTCAAAGCGTCGACGGAAAAATGCCAGTGGTGATTGGTCATCGCCACGTCGTCACCCGTTACCGGATTGGCGATGCCAAAACAGGCAATGCGCGGCAGTCTCAGGCCCTCGAGTTGCTGATAGTGATGAAGCGCTTCAACGGGACCCGAGAACTCGGCGCAACGCAGCACGCGCACGCGGTCAACGCGGCCATCTGCAGCCGAGATCCCGAAGCGCACATGTGTGCCACCGATGTCGCCCACCAAACAACGGGGCTCCGAGAGGGGAGGCGTCGCTGTATTCAAGTCCACGTATTCCGTTTTCGGATCAATGAGTGGGATCATGAAACGCCCCGCGAATTCTGTCCAACGGCCTCCATGAGCCCTGCTCGATACAGCGGCATTCTTCTGCATCCCACCTCTTTACCTGGGCCACACGGCGCGGGTGATCTGGGCCCTGCCGCCTATCATTTTGTCGACTGGCTGGCGGCGGGCAAGCAGACGCTGTGGCAGGTTCTGCCCTTGGGCGAGATCGGGCCAGGTCACTCCCCCTACATGAGCCCATCGGCCTTCGCGGGCAACGTGTTGCTGATCGACCTTGCGCAGCTGCAACGCAACGGTTGGCTCGACGCCGATGATCTGGTGCCCGACCCAGGCTTCAGCGCGAAGTCCGTCGACTATCCGCGCGTGCTGGCTTATCGCCACGCGCGTCTGGCGCGTGCTGCCTCTCGCTTTTTTGCCGGCCCAAGCGCCACCGATCTCGATCGCTTCAATCAGTTCTGCTGGCAGATGCAGGGCTGGCTCGACGATTACGCGTTGTTCATGGCGCTCGACCGGCAACACCGGGGCGAAGGCCGCGTCTGGCAGGACTGGGCGCCCGCTTTGGTTCGCCGTGAGCACGCCGCATTAGTGGATGTCGCCGAATCACTTGCGGCTGAGTGTTCTGCCTGGAAGTTCGCGCAATGGTGCTTTCATGAGCAGTGGGCGCAACTCAAGGCTTACGCCAATTCGCGTGGCGTGCGCATCGTCGGTGACATGCCGATCTACGTGTCGCCTCACAGCGCAGATGTCTGGGCGCGTCCGGCGCTCTTCCAGCTGGGTGCCGATTTTAGGCCAAGTGCAGTTGCCGGCGTGCCGCCCGACTATTTCAGCGCAACCGGTCAACACTGGGGCAACCCGCTTTACGATTGGCCGGCGCATGCGGCCGAGGGCTATCGCTGGTGGATCGAACGCTTGCGCCACATGCTGACGCTATGCGATTTCGTGCGTATCGACCATTTTCGTGGTTTCGAATCCGGCTGGGCGATTCCGGCCGATGCAGACGCCGCCGTCGACGGACAGTGGCAAGCGGGACCTGGGGAAGCTTTGTTTTCCGCCGTGTATGCCTCCCTTGAGTGCTCTCCCGACGATGAGGGGGGGCTGCCGATCATCGCCGAAGATCTTGGTGTGATCACCCCCGCAGTGACCGCACTGCGCAAGGCAACGGGCCTGCCGGGCATGCGCATCCTGCAATTCGCCTTCGATGGTGACGCTACCAACACCTACTTGCCCCACAATTTCGAAGCGGACACCGTCGTCTATACCGGCACCCATGACAATGACACTTCGTTCGGCTGGTGGCAGGGCTTGCCGGCGGAGACGCAGGACTACATCCGGCGCTATCTGTCGGCGAATGGGCAGTCGATTCATTGGGACCTGATTCATGCAGCCAGCGCGTCCGTCGCAAGAATGGCGATCATTCCGATGCAGGATGTGCTTGGACTGGACACCAACGCGCGAATGAACCAACCCGGTGTGGAGGAGGGGGCTTGGCGCTGGCGTTTCCAGTGGGAACAGGTCGAAGCCTGGCACGCCGAGCACCTCGCCGACCTTTCACAACTCTATGGCCGCTGGCCAGATCTGGAGCGTGATGCCAGAGAACGGATGACGGCGTAGGGCAAGCGCACTGATATACTTCTTGAATCCATCGTTCGCGACCCGGCCCCTAACCCGGCATGCTATTCAATATACCCAATTCCCTGACCTGGGCCCGCATTGCGTTAATCCCGATATTCGTCGGTGTGTTCTACGTGCCGGACGCCTTGGTGTCGGCGCCGAACAAAAACCTGATTGCCACGATCTTGTTCAGCGCTGCAGCGGTCACGGACTGGTTCGATGGCTACTTGGCCCGTGCGCTCGGTCAGACTTCCGCCTTTGGTGCCTTCCTCGACCCGGTCGCGGACAAGCTCATGGTCGCTGCGGCGCTGATCCTCTTGGTTCAGTTGGCGCGGGTCGATGCCATTATCGCCGTCATCATCATCGGACGCGAAATCACCATTTCCGCCCTGCGCGAATGGATGGCGAGAGTCGGTAAATCCGCGAGCGTAGCCGTTGCCTACGTCGGCAAGCTGAAGACCGCTGCGCAGATGGCGGCAATTCCGCTGCTGCTGTACAACGCGCCGTTGATGTCTATCGACATCCGTGCCCTGGGCAGTGTGCTGATCTACATCGCTGCCGCGCTGACCTTATGGTCGATGGGGTATTACCTGCATCGCGCCATTCCTTTACTTACGGCGGATCAGGGCCGGTGATCGCAAATTTCAATTCAAGCTTGACAGGCCGAAATCGTCGCCTATAATGGCGATCTTTACCAAGCGGGAATAGCTCAGTTGGTAGAGCGCAACCTTGCCAAGGTTGAGGTCGCGAGTTCGAGACTCGTTTCCCGCTCCAGAATTCAAGGCGCGATGGCAGAGTGGTTATGCAGCGGCCTGCAAAGCCGTGTACCCCGGTTCGATTCCGAGTCGCGCCTCCAGTAAAGCAGCAAGAAAAAAGGCACTTAGGTGCCTTTTTTCTTGCCTGTTGAAAATCTCAGCGCCATCCCTCGAGCCGCATTGTCGCCCGCACCAGACGCTGCTCTTCCTGCTCGATCTCCATGAAGCTCTCGCGCACGCTATTGATGTGTTCGCGTGCGATACGTTCAGCACGTTCGGGCTGTCGATCCATGATTGCCTGGTACAAGCGATGGTGCTGGCGGTCGATCAGACCTTTGTGGGCGGGGCGGTGATAGAGATTGTTCACCGAGGCAAATACGCTGCTCAACATCAGGTCCGATAGAGACTGCAGCGTATGCACCAAGACAGCGTTGTGTGACGCCTCGCTGATGGCGCGGTGAAAGTCATGATCGAGGCGGGCGTGCTCTTCGGGCAAGATCATCTCGTAGCGGTCCTCCTGTGCAGCCATGTCCTCATAACGGCGACGAATCATCACCAGATCAGCCGCGGTTCCGCGTAACGCAGCCAACCGCGCCGCCTCACTCTCCAGCACGGCACGCACCTCCAGCAGGTCATAAACCGTACGCGGTTGCGAGCTGAACAAATGCATCAGCGGACTGCTATCGCGCTCTGCAGACAGTCGTGCGACAAATGAACCTTTGCCATGACGTGTCTCGATGATGCCGAGGCTCCGCAACACTCTCAAACCCTCGCGCAACGCCGAGCGTGATGTGCCGAGTTTTTCGCACAGGCGTCGTTCTGAAGGCAGCGCCTGACCGACCTTCAGCACGCCATCGGTAATCAGACGTTCGATCCGTTCGGCGACGATATCGGCGATCTGCTGTCGCCCGTTACTGTCCATGCCTCGATCGGCAATGTCTTTCATGGTGGTCGGACCAGTTGTCGATGAAGATTGATTTGATGAGTCGATAAGCCCGCCAGGCGCGGGCATGATCAGCATTTGTGGACTTGAACGGAAGCGGGCCGCCAAAAAAACTGGTACGACCAGTATAAGAATGCTTGGATCAAGTGGGCAATGGTCTTAGGATTTCTCGCCGGTGCCCGCTATTCGTGCAAAAGCGGCGGTGTGGCGCTTCCCAATGACGACGTCCGGACGGATCCGCGATGAACATTCTTTACGACGAGGAAATCGACGGTGCGCTGAGCAAGGTGGATCGGGCCGATCTCTTTGCCGAGCTGCGCCAGGCCGTGCCCGATCTGCTCATCCTCCATCGCGAGGAAGACCTGCATCCCTACGAATGTGACGGCTTGGCGGCGTATCGCACCATGCCGCTGCTGGCCGTACTGCCCGAGCGGGTGGAGCAGGTCGAAGCCATCCTGCGGATCTGTCATGCCCGCCGCGTGCCGGTCGTTGCGCGCGGCGCCGGAACCGGGCTATCGGGTGGCGCGCTGCCGCTTGCCCAAGGCGTGCTGCTGGTGATGGCGCGCTTCAATCGCATCCTTGAGCTGAATCCGAAAGGCCGTTTCGCGCGCGTGCAGCCAGGCGTACGAAACCTGGCCATCTCGCAGGCTGCCGCGCCTTATGAGCTTTACTACGCACCCGACCCATCGTCGCAGATCGCCTGTTCGATCGGCGGCAACGTGGCGGAGAACGCCGGCGGCGTGCATTGCCTCAAGTACGGCCTGACCGTACACAACGTCATCAAGATCGAAGTGCTGACGATGGAAGGCGAGCGTCTGACCTTGGGCGCCGATGCGCTCGACGCGCCGGGTTTCGATCTACTCGCGTTGTTCACCGGGTCCGAAGGCATGCTGGGCATCGTCACCGAGGTCACCGTCAAGTTGCTGCCCAAGCCGCGCGTTGCGCGTGTGCTGATGGCGAGCTTCGATTCAGTCGACAACGCGGGCAAGGCCGTGGCCGATATCATCGGTGCAGGCATCATTCCCGGGGGGCTGGAGATGATGGACAAGCTGGCCATCCAGGCGGCTGAGGACTTCATTCACGCTGGCTATCCGGTCGACGCAGAGGCCATCCTGCTGTGCGAACTCGATGGTGTCGAGCTCGACGTCGCCGAGGACATCGAGCGTGTGCGTGCCGTGCTCGACAAAGCCGGCGCTACCGCGGTCAGCCTGGCGCGTGACGAAGCGGAGCGCGTACGCTTCTGGGCTGGACGCAAGAACGCCTTCCCGGCGGTGGGGCGCATGTCGCCCGACTACTACTGCATGGACGGCACGATTCCGCGCCGTCACCTGCCCAAGGTGTTGCGTGGCACGGCCGAGCTATCGGAGCAGTATGGTTTGCGCGTGGCCAACGTCTTCCATGCGGGCGACGGCAACATGCACCCGCTGATCCTGTTCGATGCCAACCGTCCCGGCGAGCTGGAGAAAGCAGAAGAGCTCGGCGGCAAGATTCTGGAGTTATGCGTTGCCGTGGGCGGCACAATCACCGGCGAGCACGGCGTCGGGCGCGAGAAGATCAACCAGATGTGCGTGCAGTTCAACGTCGACGAAATCGGGTTCTTCCACGCGGTGAAAGCTGCGCTCGATGAGCACGGCTTGCTCAACCCTGGCAAGAACATCCCCACACTACGACGCTGCGCCGAGAACGGCGCAATGCGAGTACACCAGGGCGAGCTGCCCTTTCCCGAACTGGAGCGTTTCTGATGACGATGGAAGCACGGGACGCCGACTGCAGCGAAGCGTTGCTCGCACAGGTGTGTGCCGCATTGGCGACCAACACCCCGGTCCAGATCCAAGGCGGAAATACGAAGTCCTTCTACGGACGTGTCAGCGCGGGCACCTTGCTCGACACACGCCGACACCGCGGTATCGTCAGCTACGACCCCACCGAGCTTGTCGTCACCGCGCGTGCCGGTACGCCGCTTGCCGAGCTCGAAGCGGTGCTGGAACAGGCAGGGCAGATGCTGGCCTTCGAGCCTCCACATTTTGGTGCTGGTGCGACGGTCGGCGGCATGGTGGCCGCTGGTTTGTCGGGGCCTCGACGGCCCTGGGTGGGTGCAGTGCGCGATTTTGTGCTGGGCTGCCGGCTCATTACCGGCAACGGCAAGCATCTGCGCTTTGGTGGCGAGGTCATGAAGAACGTCGCCGGCTACGATGTGTCGCGGCTGATGGCAGGCAGCTTGGGCTGCCTCGGCCTGCTCACCGAAATCTCGTTCAAGGTCTTGCCCAAGCCGCGCAGCAGCCTCACGCTGCGGCTGGACATGGATGCGAACACCGCGCTGCTTCGATTTGCCGACTGGGGTCAGCAGCCGCTGCCAATCACTGCCGCCTGTCATGACGGCGAAGCCCTGATGCTGCGGCTTGAAGGTGGAGAAGGGTCGGTGAAGGCCGCACGCGAGAGCTTGGGGGGCGAGGAGGCCTCTCCCGCATTCTGGACTGCGCTACGAGAGCAGCAGCTGAGCTTCTTTACCGATTCGGCACCGCTGTGGCGCGTTTCGGTTGCCAATGACAGCCGGCCGGCGCTGCCTGATGGCACGCAGCTGATCGACTGGGGCGGCGCATTGCGCTGGCTGAAAACACATGCGGATGCCGCTGCCGTGCGCGGCGCGGCCGTGGCGGCGGGTGGTCACGCCAGCTGCTTGACGCCGGGCGCCTGCGACAGTCCCTTGCACCCGCTGCCTGAGGTCTTGATGCGCTATCACCGCCAGCTCAAGGCTCAGCTCGATCCACAGGGCATTTTCAACCCCGGCCGCATGTATGCCGGGCTTTGAACAGCACACCCGTTCCTGAATCCGCAGACGAACAGGCCGAGATAGATCCATGCAAACCAACCTGAGCGAAGCCGCACGCAAATTGCCCGGCGCCGACATCGCCGAGAGCGTGCTGCGCACCTGTGTGCATTGCGGTTTCTGCAATGCCACCTGTCCGACTTACCAATTATTGGGTGACGAACTGGATGGTCCGCGCGGACGCATTTACCTGATGAAACAGATGTTCGAGGGGGGTGAGGTCAGTGCCAGCACCCGCATGCACCTCGACCGTTGTCTGACCTGCCGTAACTGCGAGACGACCTGTCCATCAGGTGTTCAGTACCACAAGCTGCTCGACATCGGCCGCGCGGCGATCGATCAATGGGCACCACGCCCGCTGAGCGAGATCGCCCAACGTACGGCACTGCGCGCAGTGCTGCCGCGACCGACGCTGTTCAAGACCCTGTTGCAGATCGGAGAGGCGGTGAGACCCGTGCTCCCCAAGTCGCTGTCAGCCAAGCTGCCACAGAACACATCGACGGCCAAACCGCGTCCGACAACACAGCACGCACGAACCGTGCTGATGCTCGAAGGCTGTGTCCAGCCCAGTCTGGCACCAAGTACCAATGCCGCCACTGCGCGTGTACTCGACCGCCTGGGCATCAGCGTGGTGCCGGCCCGCGAGGCAGGTTGCTGCGGCGCAGTCGATTTCCACCTGAATGCGCAGGACGCGGGCCTCGATCGTGCCCGCCGCAATATTGATGCCTGGTGGCCCGCGATCGAGGCGGGTGCCGAGGCGATCGTTCAGACCGCCAGCGGCTGTGGTGCTTTCGTCAAAGAGTATGGCTTCGTGCTGCGCGACGATCCTGCTTACGCGTCCAAGGCGGCACGCATCAGCGAACTGGCCAAGGATCTGGTCGAAGTCTTGCGCGCTGAACCGCTGGAAAAGCTTGGCATTCGCGGTGACAAGCGCCTCGCTTTTCATTGCCCATGCACGCTTCAGCATGCGCAGAAACTGGGTGGTGCGGTCGAGGCCGTGCTGATTCAATTGGGCTTCGATCTGACCCCGGTGCCGGATGGGCATCTGTGCTGCGGATCGGCTGGCACTTATTCGCTGACACAGCCGGCGTTGTCACGTCGTTTGCGTGACAACAAACTCGACGCGCTGGAAAGCGGCAAACCCGAACTCATCGTGACCGCCAATATTGGCTGCCAGACGCATCTCGACGGGGCGGGTCGTACGCCGGTGCGCCACTGGATCGAGATCGTCGAGGACGCGCTCGGCTGATTCATTGGGCACCGGATCAGTGAAGTCTGGCACCCTTTATTTTCCTCCCCCCTCCTTAGGAGAACCCTCAATGCAGACGAAATATGTTTTGTCTCATCAAGATGTGATTGAAATCCTTTCAGCCGCGCGTGCCGAAGCGGTGGCCAACCAGTGGGCTGTCACCATTGCCGTGGTCGACGATGGGGGGCACCCGTTGGCGCTCGAGCGCCTCGATGGCTGTGCCCCGATCGGGGCCTACATCGCACCGCAAAAGGCGCGTACCGCAGCGCTGGGACGCCGTGAGTCCAAGCTCTATGAGGACATGATCAACGGCGGCCGTGTGTCCTTCCTGTCAGCGCCGGAGATCTCGGGCATGCTCGAAGGCGGCGTGCCGGTCATCGTCGACGGTCAGGTCATCGGTGCAGTCGGCGTGTCGGGTGTCAAATCGGATCAGGACGCTCAGATTGCGCGCGCCGGCATCGCCGCGCTCAAACTTGGCTGATGACTTGCACTGCGCGCTGCATCACACCTCCGAAATGTGTTTTACGGCTGTTGCACCTGGGGGCGAAGCCCGGTATAGTTCGCCCCCGTTGAGCGCTGATCGGCGTTGAACGAAACCGACGAATGAGTCGTACCTAGTGCCCGAAAGCGCTTAGATACAAGGTTTGAATGGTTCTGGAAAGCCTCTCAAATCTGCTTGATCGTCGTAAAGCGGGAATAGCTCAGTTGGTAGAGCGCAACCTTGCCAAGGTTGAGGTCGCGAGTTCGAGACTCGTTTCCCGCTCCAGAATTCGAAAGCCGGACAAGATAGGTTTCTTGTCCGGCTTTACTCTTTTCTGGGGGGCTTTTGAACGCGACATCCCTACGCTGGCCTACCGATGCGGTCCTGCCCGACTATGGCGTCGATGGCATCTACGGCCTCGCCCATAGCCTGCGCCACTGGCTGCAGCATGCTGACGCAGCTTGCGAACTCGCGGGAGTTGATGCGGGAGAGCCGACAAGCGTCGTCCTGTTGGTGATCGACGGGCTGGGGGCGAATTACCTGTCGAGCGTCGGAGCGGACTCTGTACTAGCCGCCCATTGCAAACGCACGCTGACCTCTGTTTTCCCGAGTACCACCGCCAGTGCCGTCACGACTTTGCTAACCGGCGCATCGCCGGCGGAACATGGTCTCAATGGCTGGTTCATCCGTGACCAACGCTTCGGCGGGGTGATCGCGCCGCTGCCGCTGGAGTTGAGGGGCAAGGGGCCACTGCATGCACTCCACCTCACCCGACGACTGTTTCCACAGCCCTCGATGTTCCGTCGCTCGGTTCGGCAGGCCGTGATGCTCTCACCCCAGCAGATCGCCTTTTCGACATTTTCCCGGCATCACAGCCGTGGGGCACGTGTCCGCAGTTACGAGAGGTTGGTCGATCTTGAGAGCGAGATCGTGGCGGCGGTTCGGAGCTTTGGTGCAGAGGGCGGTTTTGTACACGCGTATTACCCGCGCCTGGACGCACTGAGCCATGCCTACGGCTGTCGCTCCACGCAGGCACGGGGCTGTTTCGAGCACGTCGATGCTCTGTTTGCACGACTTTGCGAACGGTTTGCGGGTTCCCCTGTAAGGATCTTGGTCACAGCTGATCACGGCTTCATCGACAGTTCGCCAGAGCGTACCCTCTCGATCGTCCCGGATAGCGAGGTGGCGAGAATGCTCTCCTCTCCACTTTTCGGCGAACGCCGACTGGCGTTTTGCGCAGTCAGAGCGGGGGCGGAAACGGAATTCGAACGATGGGCCGCGGAGGCGCTGCGTGGGCGGGGGGTGTTGATGTCCGGGGCGGCCTGTCTCGCCGCTGGACTGCTCGGCCCCGGCCGAGCCCATTCCAGGCTCGGCGAACGAATCGGCACCCATGTGCTGCTGATGGAGCCCGGTTGGACGATCGTCGATACCGTCGAGGGTGAAGAGCCCTACACCTTGATCGGGGTTCACGGCGGCATGACGGCAGATGAGATGTATGTGCCACTGGTGCTTGGCCCAATGTAAAGGGCGAGCAGGCACGCGCTTAATGAATTTCGTCTTCCCCCGGCGGAAGCGGAAAAACGGTGATGCCTTCTTCCAGCAGCTCCTCCACTTCTTCAGCTGAAGCCTGGCCACGCAGATTGCGCGCTTCCGCTTCGCCGTAGTGAATCCGTCGCGCCTCTTCCGGCAAGCGCTCGCCCACGTTCTCGGCGTGACGAGACATATGGCGCAGCACCTGCAGTACAGCCGCTGCAGTTGCAGGCGAAATTGAACTCGACGCAGTGTTCGATTGAGTGGGGAGGGGCGCAGAACCGTCAGTCTTCGTGTCCGGGGGGGCCGTGGAGGCTGCAACACGCGTCTGCACGTACGGCGCACTCGGCAGGCGACGTACGGAGGTTGTTGCGCAGATCGGGCAGCTCAACAGCTTGCGCTCACGCTGGTCTTCGAAAGCGTCCGCCGAAGCAAACCAACCTTCGAAGCGATGCGCCTGGTCACAGCAGAGATCGAGAACAATCACTTTGAATGCACATGCGCCGTGAACGACGGCGACAGAATGGTCCGGCGGTGTTCCGCGGACGGTGGAGCAAAAGAATCGTGCCCGGGACGGGACTCGAACCGCTAAGGTTTGCGCCGGCAGATTTTAATTCCGATGCGATGCCCTCTGGGGTCAGATTCTGCCAGAGTGGCTACACTTTGGGCAGTCATGTGACTGTGTCCGTCGGAGATCTGCCGGCGGCGAATCTGTCAGCAGATTTTGTGTTCTGCCGACAAATCGCTGTCGCGGCTTGAGCAACAGGGCGAGTTGAAGAGCTTACGCCAGTGGCTTTTGTCGATGATTTCCTGCCATACATGCGTGGGATCCCCAAGGAGTTTCACGCGGCGCTGGTCCGTTGTGAGTCGAGCGGTTCGCCTAATGAGGAGAGCGGGCTAGATCACGTGGATTCTCAAATCAGGCCGCCCAGCGCCAAGCCTGGAAGGGCGCCGTAATTGGGGGCACGGTTCCCTCTTGGGGTGGGTGCTGCAGTACGCGCCGCAGGACCTCGTCTTCAAGTGCCGTGAAGTGCGCACTTGCCCGCTCGCGCGGGCGGGCAAGTGGAGCAGCAAGGTCGAGCGCGAGTGCACCGTCCTCGATCAGCAGCACGCGGTCCGCCAGCGCGACGGCTTCCGACACGTCATGGGTGACGAGGAGTGCGGTGAAGCCCTGGGCTTGCCACAGACGCTCGATCAGTGCGTGCATCTCGATGCGGGTCAGCGCGTCGAGTGCGCCCAGTGGTTCGTCGAGCAGCAGCAAACGGGGCTTGTGGATGAGCGCGCGGGCTAACGCGACACGCTGGCGCTGCCCCCCGGACAGGCGCGAGGGCCATTCGTCCGCGCGGTCTGTCAGGCCGACGTCGGCCAGCGCGGTCAGCGCTGCAGTGCGTCGTTCGCGTACCGAGCCGGGCAGGCCAAGGGCGACGTTTTCGGCGACGGTCTTCCACGGAAGCAGGCGCGCGTCCTGAAACATCAGGCGCAGTGAATCGTGCGTGTCATGAAGAGCGTTGCCATCCAGAGAGATTGTTCCCGCTGTTGGCGTCTCCAGACCGGCCAGCAGGCGAAGCAGGGTGCTCTTGCCGCATCCGCTGCGCCCGACGATGGCGACGAACTCACCGGCTGCGATGTCCAGGCTTAGCGACTGCAGGACTTCGCGTTCTCCATAGCGTTTGCTCAGGCCTTGCAGGCCGATGCGCACGCCGGTGCGGTGATCGGTTGATGCATCGGCACGCGCGGTCAGCGCGCGCACTTCATTCGAGTCGATGATACCCATCGAGCGCTCTCCAGAGTCTTGGCAGTGTCAGGTGGGCGTCAACGCCCAGCGTAGGCGGTGTTCCAGCGCAGCAGTCGGTGTTCCAGAACGCGGGCGGCGACGTCGGCGAGTTTGCCGAGTACGGCGTACAGCAGGATGGCCACGACGACGATGTCGGTCTGCAGGAACTCGCGCGCGTTCATGGCCATGTAGCCAATACCGGAGCTGGCCGCGATCGTCTCGGCCACGATCAGTGTCAGCCACATGAAACCGAGCGCGTAGCGTACCCCCACCAGAATGTTGGGCAGTGCGCCGGGCAGGATCACGTGACGAAACAGCGACCAGCCTGACAGACCATAGGATCGACCCATTTCTACCAGGGCCGCATCCACCGAGCGGATGCCGTGGAAGGTGTTCAGGTATACCGGGAAGAACACCCCCAGTGCGACCAGGAACAGCTTGCCTTCCTCGCCGATCCCGAACCACAGGATCACCAGTGGGATGAGCGCGAGATGGGGCACGTTGCGCACCATCTGCAACGTGGTGTCGAAGAGGTTCTCCGCCAGGCGGTAGCAGCCGTTGATGAGGCCTAAGAAGAAGCCGATACCACCGCCGATGGCGAAGCCGATCGCCGCACGTACGAAGCTGGCCTGCAGATGAACCAGCAGTTCGCCCGACGTGGCGAGCGCCCAGGCTGCCACCACGACCGCCGAAGGTGCGGGCAGGATGCGTGTCGATAACCAGCCGAGCTGTGCGGCGATCTGCCAGCTTGCGAGAATCGCGACCGGCACCAGCCAGGGGCAGAAGCTTTCGAGTCCGCGATTGGCGGAGCGCTGTTTCGGGTCTTTCACGTCGTCTGTCTCCGGGTCAGCTTTGCGCTGCCTTTGGGGTGTGCGCATAGCCAACGATCTCGCCGATCGGTGCGACGCGCCGCCTGGACGCGCTGTGCTCCGTGGGTTGTGCGGTGTCGCGGCCAGCCAGCGGCAGGTGCGGGAAGACCAGCTCGGCGAAGCGATACGCCTCTTCCAGATGCGGATAGCCGGACAGCACGAATGTGTCGGCGCCCAGCGCGGCATACTCCTTGATGCGCTCGGCGATGATCTTGCCGTCGCCCACCAGCGCCGTGCCGGCGCCACCGCGCACCAGCCCGACGCCCGCCCACAGGTTGGGTGCGATCTCGAGCTTGCTGCGATCCCCGCCGTGCAGTTCGCGCATGCGGCGCTGGCCTTCGGAGTCCATCTGGCCCAGCGCACGCTGTGCGGTGGCGATCGTGTCATCGTCGAGTTGGCTGATCAGTTCGTCAGCCGCTTGCCAGGCTGCCGCTTCAGTCTCGCGCGGGATCACGTGCAGGCGCATGCCGAATCGCACCTGACGGCCTTCCTTCTCGGCGCGCTTTTTGACGTCGGCGAACTTTCTCGCCACCTCCGATGGCGGCTCGCCCCAGGACAGGTACAGCTCGACATGTTTGGCTGCGGTGTCGTGTGCACGGCTTGATGAGCCCCCAAAATACAGCGGCGGGTGAGGTTGCTGTACCGTCGGGAAGAGCTGGCGGGCGCCCTTCACCTCGATATGCTGGCCCTTGTAGTCGACCGTTTCACCCGATAGCAGGCGCTTCCACACTTCTAGAAACTCGTCGGCATGATCGTAGCGCTCGTCGTGGCCCAGGAAGATGCCGTCCGCCTCGAGATCGGAGGCGTCGCCACCGGCAACGAGGTTGATCAGCAGCCGGCCATCGGACATGCGGTCGAAGGTGGCGGTCTGGCGCGCGGCGACCGTGGGTGAGGTCGTGGCCGGTCGCAGCGCAACCAGGAACTTCAGCCTGCGGGTGACCGGAATCAGGCTTGCGGCGACCACCCAGGCGTCCTCGCAGGCGCGCCCGGTCGGGATCAGCACGCCACCGTAGCCGAGACTGTCGGCAGCCTGCGCGATCTGCTTCAGGTAGTCGTGGTCGACTGCGCGTGCGCCCTCCGCGGAGCCGAGATAGCGTCCGTCACCGTGGGTTGGCAGGAACCAGAAGATGTTGAGTGGATGGTGTTGAGTCATGGCCCAGGTTCGTCCGTGTGGGTCAATCAGCGTGCCGGGCGCCATACGACCGACGCGACATCAAGTTTTTTCGGGATCAGCTTCAGCTCGGTCAGGGTGTCGGCCATCTGTTGCTGGTGGCGGATCACATCGTCGGTCAGCGGCTTGACACCGTAGCCGTAGCGGGAGACCGATACCGCAGCAACTTCGACCGGCAGGCCGATTTGCGGCGCAACGATTGCGGCAGCCTCCCTTTGGTTCTGACCGACCCATTCCCCGGTCTGGTTGATGGCCTCGAGGGCGGAGGCGAGAACCTGCGGATGCTTCTGCACAAACGGACGCGACGCGATGTAGAAGTTGTAGTTGTTCACGATGCCGCTGCCGTCGGCCACGATGCGGGCACCGAGCTGCGCTTCGGCTGCGGCGCCGAAGGGATCCCAGATCACCCACGCATCGACGGCGCCGCGCTCGAAAGCGGCACGGGCGTCGGCTGGTGGGAGGAAGGCGACCTCGACATCGCTGTACTTGAGGTTGACCGATTCCAGCGCCTTGACCAGCAGGTAATGCACGTTGGAGCCCTTGTTCAGCACCAGTCGCTTGCCCTTCAGGTCGGCCAGCGTCTTGATCGGTGAATCCTTCGGCACGAGTACCTTCTCCGCACGAGGTGCGGGGGGTTCATTACCGACATACACGAGGTCGGCCCCGGTTGCCTGTGCGAACACCGGCGGGGTTTCGCCGACCACACCGAGGTCGATGCTGCCGACGTTGAGGCCCTCGAGCATCTGCGGGCCGGCCGGGAATTCGGTCCACGTGACCTTCACGCCCTCGGCCTTCAGGCGTGCCTCGAGATTGCCGCGCGCCTTCACGATCGAGAGTGTCGAGCCCTTCTGCCAGCCGATGCGGATCTCGGGGGCGTTGGCCAGTGCAGCCGGGGTGGAGAGTGCGATCGGTGCTGCTGCCGCTGCGAGCAAGCCTTTGAGAACGGAACGACGAGAGAAAGCGCCGGACGAAGTGGACATGAATGGACTCCTGATAGGTGTAGGGGAAGGGGTGCCGTGGCCGACGGGTGTCTGGGCCCGGTTGTCGGAGCGCATTAGACGACGCGTTCAGCCCGTCATCGAACCAAGAAAAACCGCATTGCTTATCGAATGTGTCGTGGAATCGTTTGCAGATTCTGGTCTTTGGCGGTTGGCGCATGTGATCGCTAGGCGCGTTGCCCGTCGGCCCTCCTTAATCGACATGCCTGAATACCTCAGCAGAATTTCTTCGTTGGGTTTCGTCGGTGAATAAGGGAGCATCCGCCGCCTCGACTCTTTGCGGAGAATTCACATGCGTGCTCCCGTTCGCGTGCTTGGCGCCCTTGTGGCGGCCTCGGCGCTTCTTTCATCCTTTGCGGCACAGGCTGACGCGGGCGATCGCCAGGTGCGCGTCTGGGCGGCCAGCTGCGCGGCCTGCCATGGCACGGACGGCCATGCCCAGGCTGGCATGACGAGTCTTGCGGGACGCGACGCCGACGATCTCTACACGCTGCTCAGCGACTTCAAGAGCGGTGTTCGCCCGGCGACGGTCATGCACCAGCATGCCAAGGGCTATTCCGACGATGAACTGAAGCGGTTGGCCCAGTGGTTTGCCGCCCAACCGAAGCGCTGAGGGGGATGCTCATGAATACGATTGATCGCCGCGGATTCATCAAGGCTTCCGCCGGTCTGGCGGCTGCACTGGGCGCCGGCCTGGGCGTCAGTGCGTGCGCGACACCGGTGGGGCGCGCGTCGCTGGGGCGCGTCGTCGTCATCGGCGGTGGCTTCGGCGGCGCGACGGCCGCCAAATACCTGAAGAAGTGGGAGCCCCGCCTCGAGGTCACGCTGGTCGAACGCAACCCCAATTTCGTCTCCTGCCCGATCAGCAATCTGGTGCTGGCCGGTGTCAAGCAGATCGAGGACATCACCATTGCCTACGACGGCCTCGCCAAGTATGGCGTGCGCCTGGTGCGCGATGAGGCGGTGGCCATTGATGTCGACAAGCGCGAGGTTCGACTCGCCAAGGGCGACCCGCTGCCGTGGGACCGGCTCATCGTCGCGCCCGGTATCGATTTTCTCTACGACCAGATTCCTGGCCTCGACAACGCCGAGGCGCAGCAGCAGGTTCTGCATTCGTGGAAGGCGGGGGCGCAGACGGTGGCGCTGCGCAAGCGTCTGGAAGAACTGCCCGACGGTGGCGTCTTCGCGATCTCGATCCCGAAGGCCCCCTACCGTTGCCCGCCGGGGCCGTACGAGCGCGCCAGCGTGATCGCCAACTATTTCAAGCAGCACAAGCCGCGCGCCAAGGTGCTGATCCTCGACGGCAACCCGGACATCACCTCGAAGAAGGCGCTGTTCCTGCAGGCGTGGGAGGAGCGCTACAAGGGCATCATCGAGTACCGGGCCAACAGCGTGCTGCAGGATTTCGACGTGCGCGGCAACGTGGCGAAGCTCGAGTTCGAGAGCGTTCGCGCCGATCTCTTCAACGTCATCCCGCCGCAGCGCAGCGGGCGCATCGCCGCCCCGCTCGCCAACGTCGGCGGGCGTTGGGCAGGGGTCGATTTCCGTACTTTCGAGTCGACTGCGGTGCCCGGCGTGCATGTGATCGGCGACGCGACCGCGTCGGCGCCCGGCATGCCGAAGTCCGGCTTCATGGCCAACAACCACGCCAAGGTGGCGGCGGATGCGGTCATCGCCAGCCTCACCGGGTTCCCGCCGAATCCGACACCGATCATCGCCAACACCTGCTACAGCTTCGTCTCCGATCGCGACGTGGTGCATGTGGCCTCGGTGCACAAGTTCGATACGCAGGAGAACACACTGCTGCCGGTCAAGGGCGCGGGCGGGTTATCTGCGGTCGCCAACGATCTCGAAGGCAAGTACGCACTGGCCTGGGCCCGCAACATCTGGGCGGATGCACTGACCTGATCGGCGATTGAAGGCTGGCTGACCGAGGAGGAACAAATGGAAGATCAAGCCAACAGCGTGCAGCCGGCCCTTGCTCAGCGCGCGCGGACATTTCTCGATCGCTTGCCGCTCGCGCGCGAGGGCGGGCGGCAGTTGCGCCGCCTGCCCGAAGGTGGCGTGGTGGGCGACTGGTTCGGCTGCGAACTGTCGAGTGTTTTCCAGCCGATCGTGCGCCCCGCCAACGGTAGCACGATCGGCTACGAGGCCTACCTGCGCATCCTTGGCAGCGGCGAGCGCGCACTGTCGCCGTGGGCTCTGTTCTCCTCGAACGCGGACGATGACCGCCTGGTGGCGCTGGATCGCCTGGCACGGACCGTCCATGCGCTGAACTTCCTGTCCTCGGTCGAAGGTGACGGCTTGCTGTTCCTCAACGTTCACGGGCGCCTGCTGGCCGCCGTCAGCAGCGACCACGGTGCTGCATTTCGCAAGGTGGTCGATGCGCTGGGCCTGCCGCCGGAGCGCATCGTCATCGAGACGCCGCTCGAGGCCAGCCTCCAGCCGGACCTGCTGGCCTTCGTTCTGCGCAACTACCGCAACAACGGCTTCCAGGTGGCGATCAACGTCGACTCGCCGATGCAGTGGCAGGCACTCTCCAGTCGGGTGCCGGCCCAGTTCGTCAAGGTCGACAGTGCTCGCTTGTGCCTTGCCGATGACTGGCGCGCCCGCCTGGCCTGGCTGGTGAGCCTGCGCGAGCGCGCGAGCGTCATCGTCACCCGTCTCGAGGCCAAGCTGGACGGTGTCCTGCCCGCGGGCGTGCTGGTCCAGGGCTACGCTTACGGCCTGCCTGCCCAGCGTGCTGCGATCATGCGCGCAGAGCGCTATGTGCTCGATCGCTTCGCTTTCTGATGAGTCACCGTGAGATATGAATTGAGTGCATCACACCCGCAGCATGTGGTCATCGTCGGGGGCGGCTTCAGCGGTACGCTGACCGCCGTTCATCTGCTGCGTGAGGCGGCACCGGACCAGGTGCGCATCACCTTGATCGAACAGCATCCGCGTGTCGCACGCGGCCTGGCGTATCGCATCTGGGACGACAGCATGCTGCTCAACGTGCCCGCCGGCAACATGAGTGCACTTGCCGACGAGCCGGGCCATTTCCTTGAGTACTGTCGCGACATCGACCCTGCCTTCAACGAAGGATCGTTCGTTCCGCGGCGCTTGTTTGGCGATTACCTCGAGCACACGCTGCACCTTGCCGCGCGCGCAAGCCCGACGCCGCTCACCCGGCTTCGGGCGCAGGCCGCGGCGATACGGCGGAGCGAGGCCTCGTCGGCAATGGAAGTCACGCTGGCCGATGGCTCGGTGCTGCTGGCCAGTCAGGTCGTGCTGGCGCTCGGGCACCTGGGCGCGCAGCCGTTGCGCTTCGCGGATGCGCTCGCCGATTCGGGCCGCTATATCGGCAACCCGTGGGATTACGCGGCCATGGATCACATTCCCGCCGGCCAGCCGGTGGTGGTGCTGGGCACCGGGCACACCGCGATCGATGCGCTGTTTCGCCTGACCAGCCGCGATGAGGAGCGCAAGGTGTTCCTGCTGTCCCGGCGCGGTCTGCTGCCGAAGGGGCATCGCACCCTTCCGCAAGCGCCGGCAACGACGGCGTTCCCCAGCTACCTGGCCGGTCTGCCGGCGACGACCTTTGCCTACCTGCGCGCCATTCGGCGGCAGATCCGCATCCGCCAGCAACAAGGCTACAACTGGCGTGATGTCATCAATGCACTGCGCCCCCATACGCCCGAGATCTGGCGCCGGCTGCCAGACCGGGAGCGGCGGCGCTTTCTCGCCCGCGTCGGCCCGTGGTGGGACATCCATCGACATCGTCTGGCGCCGAGCGCCTACCGGCGTCTGCGTGGAATGCTGCAATCCGGGCAGGCCGAAGTCGTTGCCGGAAAGGTCCAGGAGATGCAGGCCGGGGGGCAGGGGGTGCAGGTCCGGCTGCAGCCGCGCGCCGGTGGCGAGGTGCGCGAACTGGAGGCCGCCGTCGTGGTGAATTGCACCGGCCCGGATTACGACATTAGCCGCCTTACGGCCTCGCCCCTGGTCACGCAATTGCGCAACGAGGGCTATTTACGGGCAGACCCGCAGCGCATCGGCCTCGAGCTTGACGAGCGCTACCGCGTGATCGACCGGGGCGGCGAGAGGGTTCCGGGACTGCATTACGTCGGGCCCATGCTGCGCGCGCGCTACTGGGAGGCGATCGCGGTGCCGGAGTTGCGGCGCCACACACAGACCCTCGCGCGCCACCTGCTCGAACCCCAAGGCTAGCCCATTCTCGAGCCCTTCTTCTTGCGCCCCGCCGCGCGCAAACTGGTTGCGCTTGTTGAAATAATCGATATGCAGTCGCGTTACACCAGGGCTTGAACTAGGCCGATGACGGCGCACGCGCCAATCACCTTCATGACGTCCTGTTTGTACTTCCACAGCGCGATGAAGGCTGCGATCGAGATCAGCGCGGAGAACCACTCGAAGCCACCCGAGAACGGCGCCGCTTCGGTGGCGCGCGGGAAGATCACGTGCCAGCCGAAGAACAGTGCCAGGTTGAGCACCACCCCCACCACGGCAGCGGTGATGCCGGTGAGCGGCGCGGTGAACTTCAGCTTGCCGTGGGTGGATTCCACCAGCGGGGCACCCGCCAGGATGAAGACGAAGCTGGGCAGGAAGGTGAACAGGGTGGCCACCGATGCGCCCACGAAGCCCGCCAGGAAGAGGGCCTCGGGACCGAAGATCTCCTTGGTCCACGCGCCGACGAAGCCGACGAAGGCGACCACCATGATCAGCGGTCCGGGCGTGGTTTCGCCCAGCGCCAGGCCGTCGATCATCTGGGTGCCGGTGAGCCAGCCGTAGGTGTCGACGCCGCCCTGATACACGTACGGCAACACGGCGTAGGCGCCGCCGAAGGTGACGAACGCGGCTTTGGTGAAGAACTCACCCATGGTTCGCAACACCGGGTCGTCCAGCACGGCCATCGCCACGCCCCACACGACAGCGGCCGTCGCCAGCAGGGTGATCAGGTAGGCCCAGCGAAAGCGCGCATGCGGCAGGGGTGGGGTGTCGTCGTCGATCAGTGCGGGCCCGTAGTTCTTGTCCGAGGCGCCGTGACCGCCGCCCACCCTGAACTTGTCCGGTGCCAGCTTGCCGCCGAGTGCGCCCAGCAGGCCCGCGCCGACGACGATGTAGGGGAAGGGCACGCGAAAGACGAAGATGGCGACGAATGACGCCGCCGCCATGGCCCACAGCACCCGGTTCTTCAAAGCCCGCGAACCGATGCGCCAGGCCGCAAAGACCACGATGGCCACGACCGCCGGCTTGAAGCCGTTGAAGATGCCCTGCACGAAGCTCACATCGCCGAAGGCGAGGTAGATGTAGGTCAGCGCGGCCAGGATGAACAGCGAGGGCAGCACGAACAGGGTGCCGGCGACAATGCCGCCCCAGGTGCGATGCAGCAGCCAGCCGATGTAGATGGCGAGTTGCTGCGCCTCGGGGCCGGGCAGCACCATGCAGTAATTGAGCGCATGCAGGAAGCGGTGCTCGGAAATCCAGCGCCGTTTCTCAACCAGCTCCTGGTGCATGATCGCGATCTGCCCGGCCGGGCCGCCGAAGCTGATGAAGCCGAGCTTCAGCCAGTACAGGAAGGCCTCGCGGAACGAGGGGTGGGCGGGGCGCAGTGGCGGTGGGGAGGTATGCATGCTGGCGACATCCTTGAAGCGCTGATTTGCGCGAACTCTCGCATGGTACCGGTTGCGATATGTCAGCGCTTGTGCAACCAGTGCTGGTACAGCCAGCGCGCGGCGTAGTCGAGCGCGAACCCCAGCGCGCCGATGATCAGGATCGCCGCCATCAGGTCCGGGTAGGCCAGACGGTCGCGGGCGTCGAGGATGAAATAGCCCAGCCCGGCCGACACGCCAAGCATCTCCGCTGGCACCAGGATGATCCAGATGATGCCGATCGCCAGCCGCACCCCGCTCAGGATGTGGGCGACGATGCCCGGCAGCACGACGCGGAAGAGGGTCTCGAAGCGGGTGGCCGACAAGCTGCGTGCGAGCATCAGCCAGTTGCGGTCGAGCTGAGCCACGCCGGCCGCGGTGTTGAGCAGGATCGGCCAGACAGCGGCGAAGGCGAGCAGGAAGTACACCGGCGCGTCGCCGACTCCGAGCACCATCACTGCGATCGGCATCCACGACAGCGGCGAGATCATGCGCAGGAACTGGAACAGCGGCGTGGTCGTCTGCGCGAACACGCGCGACACCCCGGTGAGGATGCCCAGCGGCACGCCGATCGCGAGCGCGACCACGAGGCCGACTGCCACCCGCTGCAGGCTGACGCCGATGTGATCCCACATCAGCGGATCGACGATCAGCGCAGCAAGGGGGCGCACCGCCTCCATCGGGGCGAAGTGGGCGAGGATCGGTGTCTCGGTCGCCAGCAGCAGCGTCGCGACCGCCCACAGCGTGGCCGCGAGCCCGAGACCGAGCACGGGCAGGATCAGGGGGGCAGGCATGCGCATCACACCACGATGGTTTCCTGCCGCAGCAGGTTGGCCGGCAGGCCGAAGGCCTGCGGACCGCCTACGGCGTCGATCGCGGCGCGCACGAAGCGGCCATCGACCAGGTCGCGGGCCACGAAGGCCGGATCCAGCTTGGCGAGAAAGCTCGCATCGCCCTCGACCTTGGTCGCCAGCAGGCTGCGCACCAGCTCCTCCGTATAGGACGGGAAGGGATAGGGCTGGAAGTCGATGCGGCGCTGGTGCCAGCCCTTGTTGCGGGCCACGCCGCTGTCCTCGTAGGCCTTGTAGTCGGTGGCGGACAACACCTTCGCCAGCACCTCGACCGAGTGCGGCGTGTAGCGGTTGTCGCCACTTGCGGCGAGCAGCTTGGCCGCGTCGAGCTGGTTGCTGCGCGTCCACAACTGCGCCTTGACGATGGCGTTGGTGACGCGCTGGGCCCACTGCGGGCGCTCGGCGATGTCGCGCTCGGCGAGGAAGGTCACGCAGCAGGCGTGGTCCTTCCACACGTCGCCGGAGAATCGCAGCACCTTGCCGACCTTGTTGATCTCGGCCGCGGCGTTGAACGGGTCGGCGACGATGAAGCCGGCGATGCCCTTGCCGGCCAGCGCCGACACCATCTCGGCCGGCGGCAGCACGATCAGGTTGACCTCGTTGGCTGCAATCGTGCTGCCACGCGGGCGGGTCACCGCGGTCAGGCCGTTGGCCACCAGCAGCTTCTGCAGCAGGATGTTGTGGATCGAGTACCAGAACGGGATCGCCACCGTCTTGCCGCCGAGGTCCGTCACCGTGTCGATGTCGTGTGCGACGGTCAGCGCCGAGCCGTTCATGTGGTTCCAGGCCACCACCTTGGCGGGGAATTTCGTCCCGTAGCGCACCCACAGCGTCGTCGGCGACAGCAGGTGGATGACGTTCACCTGCCCCGAGACGAAGGCCTCGACGATCTGCGCCCAGCTGCGGAACAGGCGCGGCGCTTCGGTGCGCAGGCCTTCGGCCTCGAAGAGCTTGCGGGCGTGTGCGATCAGCAGCGGCGTGGCGTCGGTGATCGGCAGATATCCGATCTTGACCGGCACGTCGTCACCCTTGGTCGCCTGCGCCATGGCGTCCCCTGCGCGCAGCATTGGCACGGCGAGGCCCGTGCCGGTCAGGGCGGACAGACGCAGGAAGTCGCGGCGGGTCATGCCGCAGCCGCAGTCGGACGACAGGCAGATGTGCGGTCGGGTGGCGGGTTTGTAGTCCATGATGTGTGGCTCTTGTTCAGGAATGGGTGGGCGCCGGCACCCGCGTCGGCGTGGGTGCGGCCCCTTCGGTTGCGGCGCGCAAGGTCGCCAGGATCTGCATCCGCAGTGTGGTGACCGCTTCAGGGTGGTCTTCGCGCGGATGCGGGATGTCGACCGCCCACTCGCGGTAGATGTGGCCGGGCTGGCCGGCCATCAGCAGGATGCGATCGGCGACGAGGATGGCCTCGTCGATGTCGTGGGTGACGAGCAGCACCGCTGCATGCCAGCGGTGCACGACGTCCACCAGCAGGCGCTGCATTTCGGCGCGGGTGATCGCATCCAGGGCGGAGAAGGGCTCGTCGGCGAACAACAGCTCGGGCTCGCGGGCCAGCGCGCGCGCCAGTGCGACACGCTGGGCCTGCCCGCCCGACAGCTCGGCGGGCCAGGCCTGCTCGCGTCCGGCCAGACCCACCGCGGCCAGCGCCGCCTGCACGCGCGCCTTGCGGGCGGCGGCGTCGATGGCGGGCTGGTGCTTGAAGTCGAGCCCGAAGCTGGCGTTGTCGAACACGTTCAGCCAGGGCAGCAGGCTGGCCTGCTGGAACACCAGCGCGCTGCGCGGATGCGGCTGGTGCAGGGGCTGACCCAGAAAGCGCACGATCCCGGCACGGGCTGTTTCCAGCCCGGCGAGCACGCGCAGCAAGGTCGATTTGCCGCAGCCGCTGCCCCCCAGCAGGCAGACGATCTCGCGCCGACCGATGCCGACCGAGACGTCCTCGAAGGTGGGGCCGGATTTTGCATAGGCGAAGGACAGGTGCTCGGCGGCGAGCACCGGTTCGGTCGCGGCCTCTCCACCCAGCGTCACGGCAAGCGGCTGCGGCGCGTTCATGCTGCGCAGGCTCCATCCTGTTTGGCGAGCTCGCCCTGCAACTGCGTGAGGCTGGGGGTGATCACCGGGATGAAGGCGCCCTCTACCCAACGCCGGGCGAAGTCACGATTCTGGTCGCGCAGGTAGGCGCGTCCTCCGCTGGCGTCGAGTTCGAGCCCGAGCGCGCTCTGCACGATCTCGGCCAGCCGGATGCGGATGCGGAACAGCGCCGCCGGTTCGGCCACGAAACGGCGGCTCGCCAGCCCGTCGCGGACCGCGCCGACGAGTTGCTCGAGTTCGGCCGAGACTTCGCCGACCCGCGGCAGCAGGATGTGATGGGGGCCTTGTCCATGCGCGGCGGCGGTGCGCAGCGCGACGCGCGCAAGGCCGATCGACATCCCCAGTTGCAGCGACAGGAAGGCCGGACGCACGCCGGGGCAGAAACTGCGCGCATCCTCGTGCAGCACGTGCTCGGGGCCGATGTCGGCGGCGTGCACATCGATGGCCGCGGTGTTGCTGCCGCGCAGCGCCACCAGGTCGAGGTCCGCGCTGCGCGTCACGCCTTGCTGGCTGTCGGTGAGCGCGACGACCATCGGTGTTGCGCCGTCGCTGCGTTCTACGGCTGCCGCAACGATGAAGCCGGACTTGCGCAGGTTCGTCACCCACGGCAGACGGCCATCGAGCTGCCAACGCGCACCTTGCGGGGTGGCGAGCAACTGCAGCGATTCGATGCCGGAAAGGAACTTCATTGCGTTCGATAGTCCGGTGGCGCCGGCGAACTCGCCTGTCAGCAATGCCGGCAGCCAGCGCTCGCGCAGTTGCGTGTTGGGCGACTGCAGCAGGTATTCGATGAAGGTGCGCTGACCCCAGAACACAAAGGCGGCAGTCAGCGAGCGCTCGGCAACGGCGGCGATCGCCTCGACGCCGTCGAAGGTGTCGCCGCCATCGCCGCCGAGGGATTGCGGCACGCCGATGCGGAACAGGCCGCGCCGGCCCAGTTCCGGGACGAGCTGGTCGGCGTCGGCGGCGCCGAGGTTGTAGATCTCGGCGTTTGCAGAGAACCAGCTCAGGTCTGTGCCGACCACATCGATGCGCGCATTCATGGCTGCAGCACTCCGGGCCGGAACTCCTGCAGCTGCGGGTTGATCTCGCTGGCCGCCAGGTTGTTGGCGAAGTTGCACAGCGTCGCCAGGCTGATGCCGAGCACGACTTCGAGCGCCTGCGCCTGGGTGAAGCCGGCGTCGATGAAGGCCTTCAGTTCGCCATCGCCGACATTGCCGCGGCTGAGGATCACCGCGCGGGTGAAGGCGACGAGTGCGTCGTAGCGCGGATTGCCGGTGACGCCGCGCTGCTGCAGCGCGACCACCGTGGCGCGGTCGAAGCCCGCCTTCTTCAGCGCGATCGCCGAATGGCCGCTCACGCAGAACTCGCAACCATGCACGCTGGCGGCGGTGATCTGCACCACCTCACGCTCGGCCAGCGTCAGGCTGGCGCGGCCGTTGATCTCGCCGACGGTGAAGTAGGTCTCCACGGCGGTGGGTGCGTTGGCCAGTACGCCGATCAGGTTGGGCACGAAGCCATTGTTGGCGAGCGCGCGCTCGATGAACGGACGGCTGGGCTCGGGAGCGGTCTCGAGGGTCTGCAGGGGCAAGCGGGACATGGTGTTCGATCCGTATTGGGAAACGGGCGCAATTGTGCTGATGCAGCGCTAGGGGTCGAACCAAGAAAATCTGCTTTGCTTATCACCGCTGAGTGCATATCGATATGAGGATCGGCGCGGCACCGGCCGTCTCCGGGATAGACATCTTGAGATGACCAGCCTCCCCGAGGGTTTCGCAACTCAGACTCCAATCGGTTATAGCCCGAACAGCCGCGCCGCGTTGCCGTAAAGCGCCTTGTCCAGCGCCGACTCGCGCAGGCCCAGCTCGAGGAAGTCGCCGATCGACTGCCGGATCGGCCGGAACGGGTAGGACGAGCCGAACAGGAACTGGTCGGCCATGAAGCCGTTCGCCGCTTCCACATAGGCCTTGCTGCCCGCTACGAACAAGTACATGTCGGGTACGAGGTGGATGTTCTCGTAGCGGAAGGCGAGGCCGATGGCCTGT
>Ga0209066_10000930_pt1 | contig 40305 bp, 39 predicted proteins | sample All_14_2_FD_187198 | JGI IMG/M metagenome (GOLD analysis project Ga0209066, IMG submission 187198) | Freshwater microbial communities in response to fracking from Pennsylvania, USA - Allegheny Zone_MetaG_DW_15 (SPAdes) (version 2) ... | reverse complement strand
CTGCCCGCCCATGGCGGATGGCGGCGCGATTGCAGCGATGCCGATTGCGGCGCGCAGCATTTCCCGCGCATCGATCCGGCCGTGATCGTGCTGGTGCATGACGGGGCCGACCGGGCGATCCTGGGCCGCCAGCCGATCTGGCCGCCGGGCATGCATTCCGTGCTGGCGGGCTTTGTCGAGCCGGGCGAAAGCCTGGAAGACTGCGTGCGCCGCGAGATGATGGAAGAGGTGGGTGTGGAGGTGACGGATATCGTCTATCGCTCCTCCCAGCCCTGGCCCTTCCCGCAATCGCTGATGCTGGGCTTCCGTGCCCGCGGCCTGACCCAGGCGATCACCCCCAATCCGGGCGAGATCGAAAGTGCGCGCTGGTTCAGCCGGGAGGAGCTGCGATCCTCGCCGGAAAATGAGGAGTTCCGCCTGCCGCGCGGCGATTCCATCGCCCGCAGGCTGCTGGCCGAATGGCTGGCGGAGGGGTGATACCCTTCCCCTCGCACTTCGAGACGGCCCTTTCGGGCCTCCTCAGTGTGAGGGGAGCAGTGAACCAAATTCCCTCATGGTGAGGAGCCGCGATAGCGGCGTCTCGACCCATGGGGAAGGCCGTATCTACGGCTGGCGCCAGGCCTTGATCGCCACTTCGACCTGGATATCGGGATGCCAGAAATTGGCCAGGCCCAGGAAGGATACGGCAGGCCGGGCCTGGGTGCCGACCATGGTCTGATGGGCGCGGGCCGCCTCCTCCCACCGTCTGGTATCGAGCAGATAGACATCGACCCGCACGATATCGGCGATGGCGAAGCCCGCTTCTTTCAGGCTGGCCAGCACGATTTCATAACAGCGCAGCGTCTGGCCATACAGATCGCCCACCGCCACGATCGACCCGTCGGGATCGGAGGGGGAGGTCAGGCAGGTTTCGAAAAACCCGCCATAAGCCACGCCGCGGGCCTTATGGTATTTGTCCTCCCAGGGCCGGCCGGAGGAAAAGGATCGGATGGTATCGGTCATGCGTACCCCTTCCTCCAGGCCATGGCCTGGGCAATTCACTCCAACCTGCCCGGTCTTCGACCGATCAGGTTCCGGTTTCGCTCAAGCGCCGCGCGGGCTTGGTATCAGCGCGTCGGGCGCGGTTCCGGGCCGGAATAGTCATAGAAGCCGCGGCCGGTCTTGCGACCCAGCCAGCCGGCCTCGACATATTTCACCAAGAGCGGACAGGGCCGGTATTTTGAATCCGCCAGCCCGTCATACAGCACCTGCATGATGGCAAGGCAGGTATCCAGCCCGATGAAATCCGCCAGTTCCAGCGGACCCATCGGATGGTTGGCGCCCAGCTTCATCGAAGTGTCGATGGCCGAGACCGAACCCACCCCTTCATACAGGGTATAGACCGCCTCGTTGATCATCGGCAGCAGGATGCGGTTGACGATGAAGGCCGGGAAATCCTCGGCCACGGCGGTGGTCTTGCCCAGCGCCTTGGCGAATTCCTGGAATTTCTGGAAGGTCTCGTCGGTGGTGGCCAGGCCGCGGATCATCTCCACCAGCTGCATCACCGGCACCGGATTCATGAAATGCATGCCGATGAAGCGGTCCGGCCGGTCGGTATTGGCGGCCAGCCGGGTGATGGAGATCGACGAGGTGTTGGAGGCGAGATAGGCGTCCTTCGGCAGATGCGGCAGGACGGTACGGAAAATCTCGCGCTTCAGCTCCTCATTCTCGGTAGCGGCTTCGATCACCACCTCGGTCTCGCCGAAGCTGGCATAGTCGACGGTGGTGGTGATGCGACCGAGCAGGGCTGCCTTCTCCTCCTCGGTCATCCTTCCCTTGGAAATCTGCCGGTCCAGCGCCTTGCCCAGCCCGGCGATGGCGGCCTTCAACCGATCCTCGCTGACATCGAGCAGGATCACCGAACAGCCGGCCGCCGCGCAGATCTGGGCAATGCCGCTGCCCATCTGGCCCGCACCGATCACGCCAATCTTCTGGAACATCGCTGCCTACCCCTTTTGTGGCGGCCGGGAAAACGCCCTTCCCCGGCCCGTTTTCGACAAACCGTGGTTCAGCCCTTCGAAAGCTCGGCTTCCAGCTCGGGCACGGCCTGGAACAGATCGGCCACCAGCCCGTAATCGGCCACCTGGAAGATCGGTGCTTCTTCATCCTTGTTGATCGCGACGATCACCTTGGAATCCTTCATCCCGGCCAGATGCTGGATCGCACCGGAAATGCCGACGGCGATGTAGAGATCCGGCGCCACGACCTTGCCGGTCTGGCCGACCTGGTAGTCGTTCGGCACGAAGCCCGCATCGACCGCCGCGCGCGAGGCGCCGACGGCGGCACCCAGCTTGTCGGCGATCTTCTCCAGCATGGCGAAATTCTCGCCTGACTGCATGCCGCGCCCGCCGGAAATGATGATCCGCGCCGCTGTCAGCTCCGGCCGTTCGGATTTCGACAGCTCCGCCCTCACGAAACGCGACAGGCCGGATGCGGCCGGGGCGGCAATCGCTTCCACCGGGGCGGAACCGCCCTGGGCTTCGGCGGCGTCGAAAGCCGTGGTGCGCACGGTGGCCAGCTTGATCGCATCGGCCGATTGCACGGTCGCAATGGCATTGCCGGCATAGATCGGCCGTTCGAAGGTGTTGGCATCGATCACGGCGGTGATGTCGGAAATCTGTTGCACATCCAGCAGCGCGGCGGCGCGTGGCAGCACATTCTTGCCGAAGGTGGTGGCCGCCACCAGCACATGGGAATAGGCCGGGGCCAGCGCCACGATCAGCGGGGCCACATCTTCGGCCAGCTGGGCTGCGAAGGCACCGGCATCGGCCAGCAGCACCTTGGTGACGCCGGTTACCTTGGCTGCGGCGTCGGCCACGCCGGCAGCGCCCGAGCCGGCCACCAGGATATGAATATCGGCGCCCAGCGCCTTGGCGGCGGTAACCGCGTTCAGCGTGGCGGGTTTCAGCGACGCATTGTCGTGATCGGCGATGACGAGGATGGACATGGTTCTATACCCCCTGTTCCGATCAGATGATCTTGGCTTCGGTCTTGAGCTTGTCGACCAGCTCGGCCACGGACCCGACCTTGACGCCGCCGCCGCGCTTCGGCGGTTCGGCGACTTTCAGCGTGGTCAGGCGCGGCGTGGTATCCACCCCCCAATCCGCCGGCTTGGTCATCTCGATCGGCTTCTTCTTCGCCTTCATGATGTTGGGCAGCGAGGCATAGCGCGGCTCGTTCAGGCGCAGATCGGCCGAAACCACCGCCGGCAGCTTGACCGCCAGGGTTTCCAGCCCGCCATCGACTTCACGCGTCACTTCGGCTTCGGTGCCGGAGATGCTGATTTTGGAAGCAAAAGTGGCTTGCGACCAGCCCAGCAGGGCCGACAGCATCTGACCCGTCTGGTTGGAATCATCGTCAATCGCCTGCTTGCCGCACAGCACCAAAGCGGGCTGTTCCTTCTCGGCCACCGCCTTCAAAAGCTTGGCGACGGCCAAAGGCTGGGCTTCGCCCTCCACCTCGATCAGGATGCCGCGATCGGCCCCCATGGCCAGCGCGGTGCGGATCGTTTCCTGCGCCTGGGTCGCGCCGATGGATACCACCAGGATTTCCGTGGCCGTGCCGGCTTCCTTCAGCCGCACCGCCTCTTCCACGGCGATTTCATCGAAGGGGTTCATCGACATCTTCACATTGGCGGTTTCCACACCCGTCTGGTCGGGTTTCACCCGGACCTTGACATTGTAGTCCACCACCCGCTTGACCGGCACCAGAACCTTCATCGAGGCGATCCCCTTTTTGGTCTTTGATCTGCGGCAAGAAGCCTTCCCACCCGCATGGGCCGCCTGTTTTGGCGTTGCACAAGCGAGCTTGTCAAGCATCGCTGCCGTCAGCCCGTCATAGGAATTTGGTCATGGTGTTCGCCAGGCGGGAGAAACCGGCGGTGTGGCGGGTGCTGGCGGTGTTATGTCCCGCGCAGATTCAGCCAGGCTGCCACCCGATTGGTTTGCAGCGCAGCATCTGCACGCTCCCCCTGCGGGGCAATGGTCCAGTCCCAACGGCGGTCCGGCGCGGGCAGGGCAAGCCCGTCCAGCGGGCGCCAGATTTCAGTGCGGTCCGGGAAGACGGTTTCCTGCGCCTCGTCCGCGATCAGGCAGCACCGGCCCGGCAGGCGCGCCAGCATGTCCAGATGGGCGCGCGCCAGATCGGCATGGAGCTGCGCCAGCGCTTCCTCGGGATGGCCCCCCCTGCCCAGAATTGTCCAGGGGATTTGAGGCAGTTGCGAGAGCAGGTTCAGCGAAACGGTGAAGTCCGGTTCCAGCCCGTCCAGCGCGTCGGACGGGCTGACCGGCGGGATGGTGGTCGGGGCGGCGGCGATGGCATTGGCGATGCCCGACAGATCGGCTTCCAGCAGGAACAGGCTGCGCATGCGCCGGGCAACGCCGCGCGCGCGCCAGGGATGCAGGATATCGACCAGCACCACCTGCTCAAAGCGACGCAGCAGATGGCCGAGCGGCACGTCCAGCAGCGGGCCCGAGCCCAGCACGAGGGCGAGCCTGCCGCCTTCGGCTGCGTCGGATGCATCCACTACCGCGCGGCGGCTGGCTTCCAGATGCGGCGCCCAGGCGGCTTTGTTGCGACGGAAGCGGGCCTCCAGCGCAATGGCTTCCTGCAGATATCCCAATCGCCTTGCAGCCGGGCTTGCGGGGGTCAGCAGCCATTCCAGGGCTTCGCGCAGCATGCCCGTCAGTTGCGGTCGAGCGTCAGCATGGCCAGCGCAAACAGGGCGAGCGCGATCATCTGGAACAGGATGCGCGCACGCATCAGCTTGTTGCCCCAGCGCTCGTTGAACTTTCCGCCCCGGGCCATTCCGATCACGCCGACAAAGACGATGCCGAGCGTGATGAACATGGCGGCGACCATGAGGATCACGGTTATCATGACGCTGGATTACAGGGTTTGGAACCCGCCCGCAAGCGGAGGCGTAGGCGTCCCGGATTTGCGGGCCACCATATAGCCCTCGCCACCCATAGGGGGGAGAGGGTTGGGTGAGGGGGGCGTCAGCCGAAGGGCTTTCCTGCTGCCTCGGCAATTCGGGCCAGCACCGCCTCGAATGTCTGATCGACATCCATGTTCCAGAAACGCAATACGGTCCAGCCAGTCTTGGTCAGAAAGCCCGTCCTGGCTCGGTCATACGATGCGCCATGCTGCCCGCCATCGATTTCCACCACGAGATGTGAAGGCACATGGGCGAAATCGGCAATATAGGGGCCAATCGGATGCTGTCTGCGGAATTTCAGCCCATTCAGCTGCCTGTCACGCAGTGCGTACCACAATTTTCTTTCCTGCTTGGTCATATCCCGACGCAGGTCTGGGGCGCGGGTCGTCTGAAGTGGTGCTGACGTCCCGGAATGCTAGCAATGAGAAAGAGATTTGGAAATGCCGCTTGCGCTTGCGCAATTTCCCCCCTCACCCAACCCTCTCCCCCCTATGGGTGGCGAGGGCTATATGGTCGCCCACAAATCCGGCTCGCTACCGCTCACGCTTGCGCGCTTACATCTCCACCGTGTCGGCGGAGGTGGCGGTCTGGCTCAGCCGACCGATAAGAAGGTCCAGCTGGTCGTAATCGGCGAAGCGGATCGCGAGCGTCCCCCCCTCCCCCGTCAGCGACAATTCGACATGCATGCCCAGGCGCGCTTCCAGATCGCTTTCCACCGCCCGGGTGTCGGCATCCTTTTCGACGGCCCGGCCCAGCTTTTCCATGCGCCCCGGCGCGGGTGCGCGCGGTGCGGTGGGTTCGCCTTCGCGTGGGCTGCGCACCATGGATTCGATGGCGCGGGCATTCAGCCCCTTGGACACGATGGTTTCCGCCAGCGCTTCGGCATCCGGCCGGCCGATCAGCGGGCGTGCCTGGCCGGCGGTCAGCCTGCCATCATCCAGCATGGCCTTGATCCCGTCGGGCAGCGCCAGCAGCCGCATCGTATTGGCGATATGGCTGCGGCTTTTACCGACCGAGCGCGCGATGCTGTCCTGGGTATGGCCGAACTGGTCGATCAGGCGGCGGAACCCCTCCGCCTCTTCCAGCGGGGTTAGATCCTCGCGCGCGATGTTTTCGATCAGCGCGATCTCGAAGGCCTCGCCCTCGGTGAAATCGCGGATCAGCACCGGCACTTCATGCAGCTGGGCACGCTGTGCCGCCCGCCAGCGCCGCTCGCCCGCTACGATCTCATAGGCATTCGGGTCGGACGGGTGACGCCGCACCAGGATCGGCTGCAGGATGCCCTTTTCCCGGATCGACGCCACCAGCGCATCAATGGCCGTTTCGTCGAAGCGCTTGCGCGGCTGGCGCGCATTGGGCTTCACATAGCCGATCGGCACCATCTTGCCGGCCCGGCTGCCCGGCTCGGCAGGGCCGGCCTGACTTCCCGCCGGCAGGGGCGCGCCGGCGCCGTCATCCTCGCCGAACAGGGCCGACAGGCCCCGCCCCAGACCCCGGCGCCTGGTTTCGTCGGCCGCCATCACGCCGTCAGCCTCCGTTCGCGCTTCAGCATCTCGCCGGCCAGATGGATATAGGCCTGCGCGCCCCGGCAATGCATGTCGTACAGGATCACCGGCAGGCCATGGCTGGGTGCTTCCGATACGCGCACATTGCGCGGAATCACCGTCTCATAGACCTTGTCGCCGAAATGCTCGCGCACATCGGCCGCGACCATGTCGGAAAGGCTGTTGCGCTTGTCATACATGGTCAGCACCACGCCCTGGATTTCCAGGCGCGGATTGAAGCGATGCTTCACCCGCTCGATCGTGCGCACCAGATGCGACAGCCCTTCCAGCGCATAATATTCGCATTGCAGCGGCACCAGCACCGCATCGGAGGCGCAGAAGGCATTCAGCGTCAGCAGGCCCAGCGCCGGCGGGCAGTCGATCAGCACATAATCATATTCATCGACGGCGCCCTGCAGCGCCTTGTTCAGACGGAATTCCCGCTCCGGAATGTCGATCAGCTCCAGCTCGGCACCAGCCAGATGAATGGTGGAGGGCGTGACGAACAGGCCGGGAATGGCCGTGGTCAGCACGGTCTCCGACAGAACGGCATCGCCTGTCAGCAGATCATAGGAGCTGGCCTGATCGCCCGAGCGGGGAATGCCGAAGCCGGTGGTGGCATTGCCCTGGGAGTCGATGTCGACCACCAGCACCTTCTTGCGCACGGCTGCCAGCGCGGTTGCAAGGTTCACCGCCGTGGTGGTCTTACCCACCCCACCCTTTTGGTTGGCGATGGCCAAAACGCGCGGCGCCTTGCCGGCCATGCGCGCCATATCGGTCACACTGTCCTGCATCACTGCGGCCCTTCCTTTTCGAATCGGCGCAAGATCAGGATGGAAGCATCCGAATTCGTTGCGCTGGGCTTTATCTCCCCTTCTATATACCATACCGATTTTGCCTCGGTCAATTCGGTATCAGCGGTTTGGCCTTTCAGAAAGAGACATATTGCGCTTTTTGAGGCCAAGGGCCGTGCGTAGTTCAGCAGCTTATCTAGGGGCGCCAGCGCGCGTGCCGTAATCACATCGGCGCCCAGCGCCGGGCAATCCTCCAGTCGTTTCCTGTGGATTGTGATCCTGGTCCCGGTCTCCCGCGCGACGGCATCCAGAAAAGTGCATTTGCGCTGGTCCGATTCGATCAGCTGCACATCGGGGGCGCCCATGATCGCCAGGACCAGCCCGGGGAAGCCTGCCCCGCTACCCAGATCGGCAAGGCGCCGCGCTTCTGGCGGGATCAGGGGAAAGAGCTGGGCGGAGTCCAGCATATGGCGTTGCCAGAGGTCCGGCAGCGTGGCCGGCCCGACCAGATTGATCGCTTTCTGCCATTTCACCAGCATCGCGGCATAGCTCTGCAGCCGCGCCAAAGTTTCACGTGAAACACCGGTGGAATTCTGAAAATCCTCTGGGGTCACGCTGCGTCGCGCTCCCGCTCGCGGCGCTTGACATGGCGCAGCAGTGCGACCAGCGCCGCCGGAGTCACGCCGGGAATGCGGCCCGCCGCGCCCAGAGTCGCCGGTCGCGCAGCGGCCAGCTTCTGGCGCATCTCGTTCGACAGCGAACCGATGGCGTCGTAGTCCAGGCTGTCGGGCAAGGCCATATCCTCCTCCTTGCGGAAAGACGCGATCTCCGCCTCCTGCCGTTCCAGATAGCCGGCATAGATGGCGTCGATTTCCAGCTGCGCACGGAGGCCGGGTTCCAGCCCCTGCAGCGCCGGCCAATAACCGGCGATGCGGTCAAAGCCCAGCTCGCTGAAGGCCATCAGCTCCAAGGCGCTGCGGCGTCGCCCGTCCTGATTCACCTCCAGCCCGGCTCGCGACAATTCCGTCGGGGTTGCCGACAGGCTACCGGCCAGGGCGCGCGCCGCGCGCAGCCCTTCCTTCCTGGTCTGCCAGGCCTGCTGTCGGGCCGATCCGACACAGCCCCAGCCCAGCCCGATATCGGTCAGGCGCTGGTCGGCGTTGTCGGCGCGCAGGCTGAGCCGGTATTCGGCGCGCGAGGTGAACATGCGATAGGGCTCGTCCGCGCCGCGCGTGATCAGATCATCGATCAGCACCCCGATATAGGCGTCGGCCCGGTCCAGCACCAAGGCTTCCGCCGCCCCACCGGCTGAGGCGGCGGCGTTCAGCCCGGCCATCAGCCCCTGGGCCGCCGCCTCCTCATAGCCCGTGGTGCCGTTGATCTGGCCTGCGAAATACAGGCCCGGAATCCGGCGGGTTTCCAGCGTGCGCTTCAGCTCGCGCGGATCGACGAAATCATACTCGATGGCATAGCCGGGCCGGATCATGCGCACATGCTCCAGCCCCGGAATGGCGGCGAGCATGGCCAGCTGCACATCCACCGGCAGCGAGGTCGACACCCCGTTGGGATAGACGGTGTCATCGTCCAGCCCCTCCGGCTCCAGGAAGATCTGGTGGCGCAGCTTGTCGGCGAAGCGGACGATCTTATCCTCGATGGAGGGACAATAGCGGGGCCCCCTGCCCTCGATATGGCCGCCATAGAGCGCGGAGCGGTGCAGATTCTCTCGGATCACCGCATGCATCGCCTCGCTGGTATAGGTGATGCCGCAGGCGATCTGCGGCACGGTGATGCGCTCCGTCAGCGTCGAGAACGGGATCGGCGGCGTATCGCCCGCCTGCATTTCCAGCCCTGACCAATCGATGGTGCTGCCATCCAGGCGCGGCGGGGTGCCCGTCTTCAACCGCCCGAGCGCGAAGCCGAAGCGGCGCAGCGTTTCGGCCAGCCCATAGGAGGCTTCATCCCCTACCCGCCCGGCCGGGGTGCGGCTGTCGCCGATATGGATCAGCCCGCGCAGGAAGGTTCCGGTGGTCAATACCAGACGCGGCGCGGGCAGCAGGCTGCCATCGGCCAGAATGGCGCCCGCCATCCGGCCGTCTTCGGTCAGAGCGATATCTTCCACTGCCCCGACCTTGATTTCCAATGTCGGGAACTCCGCCAGCACGGCCTGCATCGCCTGGCGATACAGCTTGCGATCCGCCTGGGCGCGTGGCCCGCGCACCGCCGGGCCTTTGCTGGCATTCAGCATGCGAAACTGGATGCCGGCGCGGTCGATCACCCGGCCCATGATGCCGTCCAGCGCATCGATCTCGCGCACCAGATGGCCCTTCCCCAACCCGCCAATGGCCGGGTTGCAGGACATCTCGCCGATGGTCTCGGCCTTATGGGTGACCAGCAGCGTGCGCGCGCCCATCCGCGCGGCGGCGGCCGCTGCCTCGCAGCCGGCATGGCCGGCGCCGACGACAATCACATCCCAGCTGCTCATACTTCTATCCTCCAGCCCGGCCGGGACCACGGCGCGGCCAGTTTCCTGGCGCACACATCCGGGGCGCGCTGCGTCCGCGTGTGCGCTGCGCCGACAACGATCACATCCCAACGATTCATCTTCTCGTCCTTAAGCCCGGGCAGTCTGGTAGACGCTGTTATACAGGCATTGGTCAAATCTTGTCATCCCGGCCGGAGCCAGGCGCAAGCGCGAGCGGTAGCACGCCGGATTTGCGCGTTGAGAAAACATTAAGTCACGTCGTCCTCGGGCCTGACCCGAGGACTTTTTTCACGCGGCAGGGAGGCCCTCGGGTCAAGCCCGAGGGCGACGAAGGTTGGTGACGCCTGGACGATCCCGGGTCCTCGCCCGGAGGGCTCAGCTCGGGATGACAGCCGGGTTTCCACATTATTCTCTCCCCCCTCATGGTGAGGAGCCGCGTTAGCGGCGTCTCGAACCATGGGGAAGACCCGGCCCCTCGCGCTTCGAGACGGGCCTTTGGCCCTTCTCAGCTCATGGGAAGGCAAGGACCGGGAGGTGTTTCACGTGAAACATCCGGGCTGGGGTTGACCTCAGCGGTGCTGATGCGGCGGGCGGTTGATCTGCGCCACGCGCCAGATCGCGCCGCCGTTCTCCAACTCCGCATGTTCCAGCACGGTGATGGAGCAGTTGGCGACGGCAAAGACCAAGGCCGTCTCGCTATCGCAGCCCAGCGCATGGCCAATGGCGGCCTTGATCACCCCGCCATGGGCCACGGCTACGATGTCGCGCCCGGCATGATCGGCGCCGTGGCGCTCAATACCCCGGGTCACCCGCGCGCGCAAATCCTCGAAGCTCTCTCCACCCGGCGCTCGCTCCTGCGCGGCGGCCAGCCAATGGGCGTGGCGATCGGCCGCGCGCATGGCCAGGAAATCCTCGAAGCGCAGCCCCTGCCATTCCCCGAAGCTCTGCTCCCGGAAATCTTCCTCGACAATGGGTTCCGCCAGCGCCAGCCCGGCCAGGCGGATCGCTTCGGCGGTTTGCTGCGTGCGCTTCAGCGAGGAGGTGATCAGCACGGATTCGGCCGGCAGGATCGCCGCCAGGCCGCGAAAGGCCTCGCCATCATCCGTGTCGCAGTCGAGATCATCGCCGCCATAGACCCGGCCCTGATTGACCGTAACCGGTGCGTGGCGGACCCACCACCAGCGCGTTACCCGCGAGAACATGCCGCTCTTCCATTCTTTGCCTGGGATGGGGCGGAGATATGCCCCCTGCCCCGCCGGGTCAAGCGGGCAGTCGGGCGGCCCGCTTTTCGTTGCGCCGGGCAACATCCCGCGCTAAGCAATCGGGACATATGGCGCGCCTATCCGGCTGGCTTTCCGCCGCCCTATATCGTGACAGCGCGGGCAAACGACCCGCCGCATTCCCCAGTTCTGACCAGAGGTACCAATGGCCGATTCCGCTCCCAAAAGCGATCTCGATGAAATTCGCGGGTTGATGACCGCTTTGCCGCCGCAGGCCGAGGCGGCGGCAGCTGCCTGGCGCGCCCGGGCCGCCAGCCTGATCCGCCCCCGGATGGGGCTGGGTGCGCTGGAAACCTTTGGTCCCTGGCTTGCCGCCACCCGCGGAACCGATAGCCCAAAGCTTGACCGGCCGCGTCTGGCGCTATTCGCCGCTTCCCACGGCGTGGGCGAGTCCCTGCCGGGCGGGCTCGGTGCCGTCCCGGTGGCGGAGGAGATTGCGCGGATCAATGCCGGGGTGCATCCGACATCCATCCTCTGCGCCAAGGCGGATGCGGAGCTTCGCCTGTATGAGCTGGCGCTGGAGGCACCCTGCAGCGACGCCGGCACCGGCCCGGCGATGAGCGAGGACGAGGCCGCGCGTGCCATGGCCTATGGCATGATGGCGGTCGAAGAGGGCGTCGATCTGATCGTGCTGGCCGATTGTTCGGCGGGTGCTGAGCCCAGCTGGGGCGCGCAGGCGATCACCTTCCTGGGGCGCAAGGCCGGGCTGGACAGCTGGCTGGATGGCGCTTCGGAGCGGGCGTTGGCCCTGCGGGCGGCGGAGCGGGTGGAGGATTTGCCGCTCGATCCCTTTGCCCTGCTGGCGGAGCTTGGCGGCTATGACAGCGCCGCCATGGCCGGGCTGTTGATCGCAGCCCGGATGGGCCGGGTGCCGGTGTTGCTGGACGGGACCGGGCCGCTGCTGGCGGCGCTGGCGCTGGACCGGGCACGCGCCGGATCGATGGCCCATTGTGCCCTGGCCCAGAAGCCGCGCACGGCGCTGGAACGGGAGATCGCGGCCGAGCTTGGTCTCGACAGGGCCGTGCTGCCGGTAAGCGATATCGCGCTGGGGCGCGGCGCTGCCGGTGCCCTGGCGGTGCCCCTGTTGCAGGCGCTGGTCCGGGTCCAGGCCGATACCGCAAGCTTCGGGGGCTGAGCCATGGACGGGCGGGACCAGACCGAAGCCGTCGCCGCCCTGTTCGACCCCGCCAATCATGGCGGGGTCCGCCCGGATCGAATCGATACCCATGCCTGCCATGTCGCCTTGGCCGGGGACCACGCCTATAAGATGAAGCGCGCGGTGACCTATGCCTTCCTGGACTACGGAACCCCTGCCCTCCGCCGGCAGGCCGTTCGCGACGAGCTCGCCCTGAACCGTCGCACCGCGCCGGAGATCTATCTGGGCCTGGTGCCGCTGCTGGAAAACGCAGAAGGCGCGCTGGTATTCGGTGCGTTGGATGCAGCGGGCGAGGCGCCGGAAACGGTTCCCGCCCGGGAATGGCTGATCGCCATGCGCCGCTTTCCGCAGCAGGCGCTGCTGGATTCCCTGGCCGATCAGGGCGCGCTTGTTTGGCCGGTCCTGGCGGAGCTGGCGGATGCCATCGCCGCCTTCCATGCCGCTACGCCCCCGGCCCCGGCCGAAGCGTTTGACGCGCGGGAGGTGGGCCGGCTGCTGGCGGAAAACATCGCGATGATGCGCGACTTCCCGGCCATTCTGCCAAGCGCTGAGGTCGATGCGCTGGAGCAGGAAGCCGCTGCGGCGCTGGCCCGGCTGGGTCCGGTGATCGATGCGCGGGCCGCGGCGGGCCATGTGAAACGCTGCCATGGCGATCTGCATCTCAAGAATGTCGTGCTCTGGCAGGGGCGCCCGACCCTGTTCGATTGCATCGAATTCAGCACCCGCTATGCCACCACCGATGTGTTCTATGATCTGGCCTTCCTGCTGATGGATCTGGACCATCGGCGCCTGGGCGATGCGGCCAACCGGGTATTCAATCGCTATCTGGAAAGCTCCGGCGACCGCGGCGGCATCGCCGCCCTGCCCCTGTATCTGTCGGTGCGGGCGCAGGTGCGCGCCAAGGTCGGGGCCGCCAGCGCCGCCCATGCCGAAGGGGCGGAAGCCCAGGCCCAGGCCGAGGAAGCACAGGCTTATCTCGCCCTGGCGCGCCGCTATCTGGCGCCCAGCCAGCCGGGGTTGACGGCGATTGGTGGGCTATCGGGCTCCGGCAAATCGACCCGGGCGCGACAGCTGGCCCGGGCGCTTGGGCCCGCCCCGGGGGCGGTACTGCTGCGATCCGACCAGCTGCGCAAGGCCCGCTTCGGACGGCCGGAGACGGAGCGTCTGCCGCCGGAGGCTTATCGGACCGAGGTCAGCCGCGCGGTCTATGCCGAGCTGTATGAGAAGGCTGCCGCCGCCCTGGCCGAGGGGTTTCACGTCATCGCCGATGCGACCTTCCTGCATCCGGACAGCCGCAGGCTGATCCAGGCGGTGGCCGATCAGGCGGGCGTGCCCTTCGATGGGATCTGGCTGGATGTTTCACGTGAAACAGCCGAGGCCCGGATCGCGGCCCGGCTGGCGCAAGGGGCCGATGCCTCCGACGCGGATTGCGCCGTGCTGGCGCGCCAGCTTCAGGAAGATACCGGCCCGATCCGCTGGCGCCGCATCCCGGCCTAAAGCACATAGGCCAGCAGGAAGGGCAGCGTCGCGAAGGACAGCAGCGTGGACAGGAGCACCATGCCCGCCACATCGCTTGGCCGGTTGTTATGCAGCACGGCAAACAGATAGTTGAACACGGCCACGGGCATGGAGGTCTGGATCAGCACCACGCCCCGCTCCACCCCTTCCAGCCCGAAGATTTCGCATACGCCCAAGCCGATGGCGAAGCCACCGGCGAGCCGCAGCACCGACAGGCCCAGGCAGCGGCCCATCCCGGCCATGGTCAGCTTGCCCAGCGAGATGCCCAACATCAGCAGCATCAGCGGAATCGACATTCCGCCCATCAGGCTCAGCGTATTCTCCGCCCATTTCGGCAGGGCAATACCACCGATCATCAAGGCAACCGCCAGCGCGATGGCCCAGATGATGGGGGTCTTCAGCACCGCTTTGATCTCCAGCCGGCCGGAGGCGGCGGCAGGTCCGAACACGAACTGGCAGACGGAACCCACGGTGAAATAGGCGATGGCAAAGGCCAGACCCTGCTGGCCGAAGGCGAACAGGCAGAGCGGCAGGCCCATATTGCCCACATTGGCAAACACCATGGAGGGCAGATAGCCGGAGATCGGCCAGCCCAGCAGCCGCATCACGATAAAGGACAGGATCGCCATGGAGATCATCGCGGTGGCCGCGATCAGCGCCATATGGCCCAAAGCGGCCGGCGATAGTTCCACCGATAGCAGCGTGTGCAGCACCAGCGCAGGGGTTCCGATCAGGGTCACCAGCCTTGTGATCATGCCGGTGTCCATCGGCCAACCTTTCTTCGCCCAGCCATAGCCCAGCGCGGCGGCGATGAAAACGGGGGCGATGACGGCGAACAGCGATTCCAGCAGACCGGCGGGCATGACGGGGACTTTCCGGCAAAAGGACAGGATGACTACCCTTTAGAGAAGCCCGCGGCGAAAGGAAATGGCGCGCTGGGATAAAGACCTCGCCCCGCGACGCAATGGGATGGCGGGGGGGGGGATTTCATCTCGGCTGCAGGGCAGCGGAATGCTGGTGCTTGGTCTCGTCTGGACACAGGCCTCGGATAAAGCTCATCTTTTCCCTTCATGGTGAGGAGCCGCGCCAGCGGCGTCTCGAACCATGGGGGGAAACGCGCCCGCCCGCGCTTCGAGACGGGTCGTTGGCCCTCCCCAGCACGAGGGATCATTGCAAGGGAAGGCCCACCCAGCCTTCCCTCTGCTGTCATCGCTGCCGCAGCGGAGCGCAGAGCCGGGATCTGGTGTGATGGGAACAAGGCCCCGGGTCTCACATCCCGGATGTTCGCCCGGGGTGACAGGGAAGGGCTGTCATCCCGGCCGCAGCGAAAGCGGAGAGCCGGGATCTGGTGTGATGGGAACAAGGCCCCGGGTCTCACATCCCGGATGTTCGCCCGGGGTGACAGGGAAGGGCTGTATGCTCGCCCAAGGCGGCAGCCTCTCCGGTCAGGCGAAGCGGCCGGCGAAGCGCAGCCCTTGCACCCAATCCCCGGCCCAGGCGGCTTCCATCGCGGGCTTGGTCTCCAGATAGCCATCGGCGTCCAGCGCGAAGGCATCGACCCCGCCACCATTCCAGATCCCGGCCGCCAGCCCCGCACCGGAAAGGTCGAGCGCGAACAGCCCGGTGGCCGCCGAAGGAACCAAGCGCGCCGTCATCCCCGGAACCGGCAGGCCGATCGAGCCTTCCACCGGGCTCGGCCAATGCGTGGCGAAACAGGCCCCGCCACTTTCTGCCGGACCCCAGAGCGCCAGCATGGGCGGAATATCCCCGCGCGCGCCCAGTGCGACACGCCCCAGCCGATCACCTGCGTCGGCCGGGATCGCCCCGCCGAGGGAGATCAGGGCCTGTGCTTCCGACAGGCGCAGATCGGCATCCGGCGCATCGGCCCAGCCGGCCAGATCATCCGGGCGGGCTGCCAATACACCGGCCTGCTCCCGGCTGGCCTGACGGGGATGGCCGCAATGGATCGGCAGGCCCAGCAGCACGGCCAGATGCAGCAGCGCCATGCCGGTATCACCGCGCGACCAGTCGGTCGGCAGCGCGATTCCCGTGCAGCCGGGGGCGGCGAGGAAGGGCCAGATCATGGCCAGCGCCTGGGCCTGACGGGTCAGGGCGCGATGGCTGAAGGCAAGCAGCCGGGGTGGCTGTTCAGGTCGTTCTTCGATCAGGATGCGGGCAATCCGGTCGGGATGCAGGCGTTGCGCCGCCTCCGCCAGCTCCTGCCGCACGGGATGGCCGACCAGCCGGGCGAAATCCTCGGCGCCGGCCGTCACCCGCAGGCGGCGCGGCAAAGCGAGCCTTGCCAAAGCGGGGCGGGCCGCCAAACCGTCGGTACAGTGGATCATCCCGGGCTGCACCAGCGCGATCAGCTGCGCCAATCTGGCGGCATCGAAGCGCCGGTCAAGCAGGCTAGCATCGGCCAGGGCAACCGGTACCCCGGCCAGATAGCCCGCCAATGTCAGACAATAGGCTTCCACCCCGCCCCGGGCGAAGACCAGCAGGGGTCTACCCTCCTCCAAGCCGGTATCGAGCAGGCTTTGCGCGATGGCATCGACCATGCGCCCGGCTTCGCCATTGCGCAGGCGCCGGATCGCGCCGCGCGGCCCGTCCCCGGTGATCAGGGCAATGCGCTCGGGCTTCCGCCGGTCATGCCAACGCAGCCATTGCCCCAGCCCGCGGGGGACCGGTCCCAGATCATCAGTGTTCTGGTGCAGGATGATGCAGCCATCCGCCTCCTCCGTCACCTGCAGTGACGGTTCGGCCAGATGCAATGGCGCATGATCCGGCAAAGGTGGCCCGCGCATCTTACGTCCCGATAATCGCCCTCTCCAATACCAGCATAACCTTTGCATGGCTGGAAGCGATAGGGCGCATGGGCTATGGATGCGCTGCAAATTGCGCTAGGATTTCATCCATGGCCGAAGATATTGCCGTACCTGATCTGACCCATTCCCCGCTGGCGCGGCTGTTCCTGCGCGCCCGCTCGGCCCTGAGCAAGGGGTCGCTGGATGAAGCCGTGCGGCTTTGGCGTGGGCTGATCGCGGTCGATCCGGACAATGTGGAGGCGATGGAAAGGCTGGCGACCGCGCTGCGCGGGCTTGGCCGCATCGCCGAGGCGGAGGCGGTACTGCGCACCGCCATCGAACGCGCGCCGGAACGCGCCAGCCTGCGGGTCGGGCTGGGTGCCACGCTGATGGGCTGGGAAGCCTATGAGAAGGCGGCTGAGGCCTATGCCCGTGCCGCCGTGATGGACCCTACCTCCCTGCCCGCGCGCATCGGGCTTGGCCGGGCCTGCCTGGCCGGCGGCGATGCGGGCGCGGCGGAAGCCAGCTTTCGTGATGCGCTGGGCATCGATCCGCATTCGGCCCCCGCCCTGGTCGGGCTGGGCGATGCCCGGCGCCGGCTGGGCGATGTCAAGGAAGCGCGCAGGCAATATGCCGCAGCCGTGGCCGCCGCACCGAAAGACGCCACGGCGCGAACCCGATTGGCCGAGGCCGATCTGCGTCTGGGCAATTATGCCGAAGGCTGGGTTGGTCTGGAATGGCGCCATCGCATGCTGCGTGGTCGTCGGCTCGATCCCGGCCTGCCTCTTTGGGATGGCCAGCCGCTGGGGACGCGTCGTCTTCTCGTCCGCGCCGAAGGGGGCTTTGCGGAGACGATTCAGTTCTTCCGACTGCTGCGTGCACTGCCCACCCAGCAGGTGGTTTTTGAAGTCGACCCTGCGATGGTGGAAATCCTGCAATATTCGGGCTGGTTCAGGGGCTCTCTCGTCGCGCGCGGCGATGTTCTACCCGACGATCTGGATTCTTGGGCTCCAATTTTGTCTCTGCCAGGCCTTCTGAACATGGATGCAGAGGCCATTCCGGCGCAGATTCCCTACCTTCGGCCCGATGCGGCTATGCGGTCGGCATGGCGATCTCGTTTCGGTCTCGGAATCAATTTAGGATTGCACTGGTCCGCAGGACCATCCCCCTTTGATGACATGCCGCGCGCGGTGCCCCTGAAAGCCTTCGCGCCACTGGCGAAACTGCCCAGAACCAATCTGATCTCGCTGCAGAAGGGCACCGGTCGCCAGGAGATTGCCGATGCACCCTTCCAGATGCAGGACTGGACGGCGGAGATGGACGAGACCGGCTCCGCCTTCCTCGACAGCATCACCGCCATCTCGGCCATGGATGCGGTGGTGTCGGCCGATACGGCGATCGCCCATCTGGCCGGCGCGCTGGGTGTGCCGGTCTGGGTGATGATGCCGGCTCCGGGCTCCTGGGTCTGGGGTCCGCTGGAGCGCCAGTCGCCCTGGTACCCATCGGCCCGGCTGGTGCGCAAGCCCGCGACCATGGCCTGGGAGGAGGTCTTCCGCATGGTGGCGGAGGAAATCCGCGTCCATCTCAGCCAAGCCGGGTAGCGATGCCTGCGGGTTTCGGCTAAGCAAAGGCCACTTTTCCAAGATCGGGCTGGAGGATGGATCCATGATGGCAGACAGGATCGACGGCAAGGCTTTCGCGGAAGGGCTCCGTGCCAAAATCGCCGAACGGGTGGCGGCGCTGAAATCCGCCCAGGGGCTGGTGCCGGGTCTGGCGGTGGTGCTGGTGGGGGAAGACCCGGCCAGCCAGGTCTATGTGCGCAACAAGGCGCGCCAGACGGAAGAGGCGGGCATGCGCGGCTTCGCCCATCATCTGCCCGCCGAAACCTCCGAGGCCGAGCTTCTGCGCCTGATCGGGCTGATGAATGCCGATCCGCAGATCAACGGCATTCTGGTGCAGCTTCCCCTGCCTAGCCATATCGACAGCGGCAAGGTGATCCAGGCCGTTGACCCGGCCAAGGATGTGGACGGCTTCCATGTGCTGAATGTCGGCATGCTGTCGACCGGCAGCGGCAAGCCGCTGGTGGCCTGTACTCCGCTCGGCTGTTCCATGCTGGTCGCAGACCGGCTGGGCAAGGATCTGTCGGGCAAACATGCTGTGGTGGTTGGTCGCTCCAACATCGTGGGCAAGCCGATGGCCCAGCTGCTGCTGAACATGAATGCCACCGTGACCATTGCCCATTCGCGCACCGCCGATCTTCCCGGGCTGTGCCGCAGCGCCGATATTCTGGTCGCGGCGGTGGGCCGGCCGGAAATGATCGGCGGAGACTGGATCAAGCCGGGCGCCGTGGTGATCGATGTCGGCATCAACCGGGTGGAGCGGCCGGACGGAAAATCGGTCCTGGTCGGCGATGTAGACTTCGCCGCGGCGCAGCAGGTGGCGGGTGCCATTACCCCCGTGCCGGGCGGTGTCGGTCCGATGACCATTGCCTGTCTGCTGGCCAATACGCTGACCGCCGCCTGTCGGCAGGCGAGGCTGCCCGATCCCGTTTTCTGAGGCCTGTCCTTTTTTTGGGCGGTAAGATCCCGGCTCTACGCCTCGTTTCGGCCGGGATGACAACGAGACAGAATGTCATCCCGGACCGAGCCCCGAAGGCGAGTATCCGGGATCTCCATCCTGAATCTCAGCCAGGCCCTACAGCCGATAGGCCCGCAGCCGGGTGGAATGCGGATTGGCGCCGATCACCGGTTCAACCGGCCTGCCATCGCGCAGGGCGATGGCCTGCCCACGATTGACCAGAATCTGCGCCGCCATGGAAATCTGATGATTGGCATAGCCGGGACGCGCGCCCTGCATCAGCTCCTGCGCCAGCTCCGCCAGGGATGGTTCGGCCCCCAGCATCAGGCGCTGGGAAATGGTTTGCGCCAGCCGGTCCACATCCTGGCTGCGATCGCCCACGAAAATCCGCTTCAATAGGTCGTTCAGTCGCATGGCGGCGACTATGGACGCTGTTTCCGCCATCGTCCATAGTATCGCCCATGATGATGGAGCTGGGCGATCTGGCGGCGGCGACCGCGCTATTCGTGGGGGGGCATTTCGCCCTGTCCTCGCTGCCTTTGCGCGGCGCGATTCTGGCCAGGTTGGGCGAAGGGGCGTTCCGCGGCCTGTACAGCCTGACCGCCGCGGCGGCGTTTGCCTGGATGATCCTGTCCTATGGCGCGGCCCCCCATATCCCGGTCTATCAGCCGCCGGAATTCGGACGCTGGCTGGCGGCCGGGCTGATGCCCCTGGCCTGTCTATGCCTGGTCGCCTCCTTCCTTGGGCGCAATGTGACCTCCGTCGGGGGTGAAGGCAAGCTCGACTCCAGCGATATCTACAGCCCGCGCGGCGTCTATACCATTACCCGCCATCCGATGCTGACCGGCACCGCGCTATGGGCGCTGGCCCATCTGGCATCCAATGGCGATGCGGCTTCCATCATCCTGTTTTCCGGCATTCTGATTCTGTCGGTGGGCGGGGCGGCCCATATCGACTATCGCCGCGCCCAGCTCCTGGGGCCGGCCTGGGGCGCGGTGGCCTTGACCACCAGTGCCATCCCCTTCCTGGCGGTGGCGCAGCGCCGCTGCCGTCTGGATCTGGTGGGGATCGGCCTAGTGCCGGTGGCGGGCGGGTTGGCGCTGTATCTGGCGCTGCTGCTGGGTCATCGCTATCTGGCCGGGGTTCCGCTGATCCACGGCCTGCCGTTCTGAAACAAGACACTTGTCTTTGAGATAAGCACGTGCTTATCCTTACGCATGGAACAGGCGATCTTCAGGGCGCTGGGCGATGCCACGCGCCGCCACATCTTCGAAAAACTGGCTGACGGCCCGCAAAGTGCCACGGCCCTGCGCGACGGCATGGCGATTTCCCAGCCGGCCATGTCGCAGCATCTGGCCGTGCTGCGCGAAGCGGGTTTGGTGCAGGAAAAGCGCGTCGGGCGCTTCACCGAATATGCGGTGGCACCGCAGGGCCTCGCCGTTCTGGGCGGCTGGCTGGCGAAATACCGCGCCTATTGGCCGGAGCGGTTGGCCGGGCTGGAAGCGCTGACCGTGGAAATGGAACGAGGGGGGAAGGCGTGATGAGCGATAGCGATGCCGCCGACAGCACCGTATTGCAGTTCGAGGTGGAACTCACCGCGCGGCCGGAAACGGTCTGGCGCGCGCTGCGCGAGGAGGGTTATCGCCGGGCCTGGCTGCCGGATCAGACGGTGCTGGAAGTGCTGCGGGAGGAGCGGCCCGAGCGGCTGAGCCTGCTGGTGCAGGAAACCGCCCCGCCTTATGCGCGCGGCATTGTGACCTTCGATCTCGAGCCCGGCCGGCAGGGCGGAACCAGGCTGCGCCTGGTGCATCTGCACCACCCGGCAGCACTGCCCGCCCCGGCCAATGACAGCGGCGGCGTGGTGATGCGACTGGCCGCCTGAACCTCATTTTCCAAGACAATTCAATATCTTGCAGGAGGTTGCCGATGCGCGACATGATGCAGCTTGTCCCCATGGTGGTGGAACAGTCGGCCAAGGGCGAGCGGGCCTTCGATATCTATTCCCGGCTCCTGCGCGAGCGGATTATCTTCCTGAATGGGGAGGTGAACGACGCCATGGCGGTTTCCATCTGTGCCCAGCTGCTGTTTCTGGAGGCGGAATCGCCCGCCCGACCGATCTTCCTCTATATCAACTCCTATGGCGGGGTGATCACCAGCGGCATGGCGATGTATGACACGATGCAATATATCCGCTCGCCCGTGCATACGCTGTGTATGGGCACGGCCCGCTCCATGGGGTCCTTCCTGCTGATGGCGGGGGAGCCTGGCCATCGTATGGCCCTGCCCAATGCGTCCTTGCATGTGCACCAGCCTTTGGGCGGGGCGCAGGGCCAGGCCAGCGACATCGCCATCCAGGCCGCCGAAATGCTGAAGACCAAGCAGCGCATGACCGAGCTGTATGCCCGTCATTGCGGCCGGAGTTATCAGGAGGTGGAACGCGATCTGGACCGCGACCGCTTCATGACGGCCGAGGAAGGCCTGGCCTGGGGCCTGATCGATCAGGTGGTGACGGCCCGGCCGGCCTGATATTAGCCATCCTTGTCGGGGGGCGGGGCGGGCAATCCGCGTGACAGACATGTATCTGCCGCGAAACCGCCCTATTATCATTGCAAACAGACCGGAACCGGTTCCCGGCCCGATCATCGTCCCGTCCCCGGAGGAAATACCCAAATGCACTTGCCGAGCCGAAGCCGCAGCCCGGCCCTGGCGCTTGCCCTGGCCTGTGTCATGCTGTTCGCCGCCGCGATGCCGGTCCGCGGGCAGGTCTTCAACCCGGAAACCGCCATGCTGGGCAATGGCATGCAGGTGGTGGTCGTCACCAATCGCCGCGCGCCCGTCGTCACCCATATGGTCTGGTATCGGGTCGGCGCGCTGGATGAGCCGCCGGCCAAATCCGGCATCGCCCACCTGCTGGAACATCTGATGTTCAAGGGCACCAATACGCTGAAGCCGGGCGAATTTTCCGCCACCGTCAGCCGCAATGGCGGGCAGGAGAACGCCTTCACCGGTACCGATTACACCGGCTATTGGCAGTCGGTCGCGGTCGACCGGCTGGAAACCATGATGACGATCGAGGCTGATCGCATGGCCAATCTGGTGCTGACCCCCGAAGTGGTCGCGCCGGAGGTGCTGGTGGTGATGGAGGAGCGGCGTTCGCGCGTGGAGAACGAGCCCGGCTCGCAGCTGCGCGAAAAAGCCAATGCGGCCATGTTCATGAACCATCCCTATCGCCTGCCCATCATCGGCTGGGAACACGAAATCGCCGGGCTGACCCAGGATGACGCGCTGGCCTTCTACCGCTCCTGGTATGCGCCGAACAATGCGGTGCTGGTCGTGGCGGGCGATGTGACGCTGGCCGATGTGCTGCCGCTGGCGGAAAAGACCTATGGTCTGATCCCGGCGCGCGCGCTGCCCGACCGGCTGGACTGGCGCGAGCCGGAGAACAGGGCGGATGCCACGGTCACCCTGTCCGACCCGAAGGTGACGACGCCCAACTGGGGGCGCAGCTTCCAGGCGCCGAGCTATCTGTATGGCGCGATTGAACATGCCTATGCCCTGCAGGTACTGGCCGAAATCCTGTCCGGCGGGCCGACGACGCGGCTGTACAAGGCGCTGGTGATCGACCAGGCCATCGCCTCCTCCGCGGGGGCCTGGTACGATCCGGACCGGCGCGGACCCGGCCAGTTCGGCTTCTATGCCAGCCCGCGCGGCGATGGCACGCTGGAGACGGTCGCCGCTGCGATGCAGGCGGAAATCGCCCGCCTGCTTAGCGACGGTGTCACCGCGGAAGAGGTGGAGCGCGCCAAGCGGTCGATGCAGGATGCGGCGATCCTGGCCCGCGACAGCCTGACCACGCCGGCCCGTGCGCTGGGTTCCGCCCTGGCCATCGGCCTGACGGTCGAGGATGTGGAGGATTGGCCCAACCGCATCGGCGCGGTAACGCCCGAGCAGGTGCTGGCGGCGGCAAAGGCCGTGCTGGCCGATACCCCCTCCGTCACCTCCATTTTGATGCCGGGAGAGACGAAATGATGCTGCGCCCGATGCTGCCGCGCGCCTTGGCTTTCGCCGGCGCCCTGTTGATGCTGACCGGTTTTGTCCCCCGCCCGGCCGAGGCCGTGGTGGTGGAAAAGATCACCACCCCCATGGGCATTGAAGCCTGGTATGTGCGCGATGCGACCCTGCCGGTGCTGTCCATCGAATTTTCGGTCAAGGGCGGTTCGGCCTATGACCCGCCGGGCAAGGCGGGGCTGGCCGATCTCGTCGCCTCGACCATGGATGAAGGGGCAGGTACGCTCGACAGCCAGGCCTTTCAGGGCCGGTTGCAGGATCTGTCCCTGACCCTGAATTTCTCGGCCGGGGATGACACCTTCCGCGGCAGTTTCCGCACGCTTACCGCCTATCAGGACGAGGCGCTGGAGCTTCTGCGCCTGGCCCTGAGCGAACCGCGTTTCGATCCGGAACCGGTGGAACGCATCCGCGCCCAGATCCGCCAGGGGCTGGAGCGGCGCCAGAACGATCCGGACAGTATTCTGGGCGATGTGTTCGGCCGCGCCATGTATGGCGGCCATCCCTATGGCAGCACCAGCCGGCAGCGATTGGCAGCGCTGGATACGATCAGCGCGGATGATCTGCGCGGCTTCATGCGCCAAAGGCTGGTGCGCGACCGGCTGTATATCGGCGTGGTCGGCAATCTGTCCGCGCAGGAGCTGGGCGTCATTCTGGACAGGGTGTTCGGTGCCTTGCCCCTATCCGACGCGCCACTGACCCTGGTGGATGCGACCCTGCCGCAGACCGGCCAGACCCTGGTGGTGCAGGCCCCCGTGCCGCAAAGCAGCGCGGCCTTCGGCACGCCCGGCGTGAAGCGGGCCGATCCGGATTACTACGCGGCCTATGTGATGAACTTCATCCTGGGCGGAGGCGGCTTTGTGTCGCGCCTGACGGAGGAGGTGCGCGAGAAGCGCGGGCTGGCCTATTCCGTCTATTCCTATCTGTCGCCGCGCGACGCGGCCGGCAGCATCGTGGGCGGGGTCGGTACCCAGAATGCCCGGATGAAGGAATCGCTGGAGGTGATCCGCGCGGAGTGGAAGCGCATGGGCGAGGAAGGCCCGACGGAGGCGGAACTGGCCTCGGCCAAATCCTATCTGACCGGTTCCTTCCCGCTGTCCTTCTCCTCCTCCGGCGCGATCGCGCGCATGCTGGTGGGCATGCAGTATAATGATCTCGGCATCGATTATCTGGATCGCTATCCGGCGCTGATCGATGCGGTGACGCTGGACGATGTGAAGCGGGTCGCGGCCCGGCTGCTGGACCCGGCGAAGCTGACCGTGGTGGTGGTCGGCCAGCCTGACGGGGTGGAGGCGACCGGCCCTACCCCCGATCTGGGCGGGTGATATCAGCGCTCCAGGACGCATGGCACCCCGGACGCCGCGCTTGCGGTGATCCGGGTTCGCCTGCCTTCCCCTCGCGGACCCGCCGCCGGGGATGCTAAAACATACCGGACCCGGACCGGGGCGTCCCCGCTGCGCAGAAGGCCTGATCGGTCGACCTGGGAACAAAACGAATAGCCCTAGGAATATTCCCTTGAAGAACGGATTTATTGCAACTATTTTACGGGCTGCAACCCGGGAGTGAATTCATGCGTCTGCGCCATTCCGACATCTGGCGGGCTATTGACAAGCTGGCGAATGCGCGCGGCCTGTCCGCATCGGGCCTGGCCCGCAGGGCGGGGCTGGACCCCACCGCCTTCAACCTGTCGAAACGGACCAGTCCGAATGGCCGGCCCCGCTGGCCGACCACGGAAAGCCTGGCGAAAATCCTGATCGCGTCCAACGCCACGATTGGCGAATTCATCGCCTATCTGTTCGAAAACCCGGCGCATGGCGTTGCAAGGCCCATACCATTCACCACACTGGCCAAGCTGCGCGCGGGCCGCATGTTTGACAAGGACGGCTATCCCGATGCCCCGCTCTGGGACCGGACCGACAGCCTGATCCTGCCCGACACCACGGCGTTTGCGCTGCAGATTTCCGGCGATGAATGCATGCCGGTCTATCGTGATGGCGAGATGGTGCTGATTTCCCCCAAGGCTTCGCTGCGCAACGGCTCGCGCGTGCTGGTGCATCTGACCGATGGGCGCTATCTGATCCGCGAGATCGAACGCCAGACCCCGCATCGGATCGAGCTGCGCAATCTGGCCCCGGATTCGCCGGTGGAGGAGATTCCGGCGATCGAGATCGACTGGATGTCCCGTATTGTCTGGCTGTCGCAATAGGGTGATCCGGCGGATGGACAGCCAGCTCAGCCATGACGGGCCGCGTCCAAGCTCTCTGGAGCGGGCGGAACGATTGGGCGGCGCCGAGGCGGCATGGCGGGCAACGCTTGGCCTGCGCGCCAGGGAGGCGGATCGCGCGGCCTTCCAGGCGCGGCTGTCCGGCCGGCAGGAAGGGCTTGTCGCGGCGCGCCGGGCCGGGCTAAGGGTTCTGGGCGAAATGCGCAATCACCGATTGGTCCGGCAGAGGAGTGCCATCGCGTGTCCGAACAATCCCTGACCTGGTTCCACGGCGCCTGGGTGGATGGCAAGACCCCGATCCTGCATGGCGACAGCCAGGCGATGTGGCTGGGCCAGCTGATTTTCGACGGCGCCCGCGCTTTTGACGGCTTTGCACCGGATCTGGATCTGCATTGCCGCCGCGCGGTGGCTTCCGCCCGGGCTTTCGGCTTCAACCCGACCAAAACGGCCGAGGAGATCGAGGCGCTGGCGCGCGAAGGTATTCGGAAATTCCCGAAATCGAGCGCGCTTTATATCCGTCCGATGTTCTGGGCGGATGATGGCTTCGTCTCCCCCGATCCGGACTCGACGGATTTCGCCCTGGCGATCAAGGACATGCCGATGCCGGGCGTGCAGGGCTTTTCCGCCACGCTGTCGCCGCTGCGTCGACCGACACCCGACAGCGCGCCGACCATGGCGAAAGCGGCCTGCCTGTATCCCAATTCCGGCCGCGCCCTGATGGAAGCCCGCGCGCGCGGCTTCGACAATGCGGTGATGCGCGACGCCATCGGCAATGTCGCGGAATTCGCCACCGCCAATCTGATGGCGGTGAAGGATGGCACGGTCTTTACCCCGGCGCCGAATGGTTCCTTCCTCTATGGCATCACCCTGCAACGGGTGATCAAGCTGCTGCGCGCCGATGGATTCACGGTGGAAGAACGCCGGGTGACGGAAGATGACCTTGCCCAGGCGGACGAGATTTTCAATACCGGCAATTACGGCAAGGTGATGCCGCTGACGCGTTACGAGCAGCGCGATCTGCAGCCCGGCCCGGTCTTCGCCCGCGCCCGCGAACTGTATTTCGACTGGGCCAGGACGACAGAGCCGGTGTTTTAGAATCCCGGCCTGGTGTTACACCGCCAGGCCCTTGGTGGTGGAATGCTCGAAATGCAGCGCCTCGCCGGGGAAGACGCGGCCATACATATGATGGGCGGCCATGGCGGCTTCGGAAAAGCCTTGCAGGATCAGCTTCAGCTTGCCGGGATATTGGGCCAGATCGCCGATGGCATAGATGCCGGGCTGGTTCGTCTCGCAGCCGATGGGATCGACGCGCACCAGATGCTTCTCGATCTCCAGCCCCCATTCCGCGATGGGGCCAAGCTTGGCGGCCAGCCCGAAAAAAGGCAGCAGCACATCGGCGTCCAGCCGCCTTTCCTGCCCGTCCAGATCGGCTGCGATCACGGCGCTGAGGCGGCCCCCCTCCCCCTCCAGCGCCGATAGCTGATAGGGCACCACCAGCTCCACCTTGCCGGCCTGGGTCAGGGCCTGCATCCGTTCCACCATATCAGGGGCGGCGCGGAACTTGTCGCGCCGGTGGATCACCTGAACCGACGCGGCCAGTTCCGCCAGGGACACGGCCCAATCCACGGCGGAATCCCCGCCGCCCGCGATCACCACGCGCTTGCCCCGGAAATCCTCGCGTCGGCGCACCATGTAGAACACGCTTGTGCCCTCATAGGCTTCCAGCCCTTTCAGCGGCGGGCGGTTCGGCCCGAAGGCACCAGGGCCGGCGGCCAGCACCACGGCGCGGCACAGAATGGTGGTGCCCGCGCTGGTTTCGACCTGGAAGCGGTCATCGGCCAGGCGGGTGACCGCCACCACCTGCTGGCCCAGATGATAGATCGGATGGAAGGGGGCGGCCTGCTGTTCCAGCCTTTCGATCAGCTCCAGCCCCTCCACCCGGGGGAAGGCCGGAATGTCATAGATCGGCTTTTCCGGGTAAAGCGCGCTGCACTGCCCGCCGATGGCTTCCAGCGCGTCGACCACATGGCAGCGCATCTTCAGCATGCCGCATTGGAACACCGTGAACAGGCCGACGGGGCCTGCGCCCACGATCACGACTTCCGTTTCCAGCGGCTGCGTGGCGGCGTTCATGCGGATTCCTTTCCCGGATGTGCAAAAAGCTGTCGGGATTAGTTACAGCCTGACAAGCCAGGGGACAAGATCGGCCGGATTTGCTACCGCTCTGCCATGCGCATCGCCTTCTATTGCCCCTTGAAACCGCCGGACCATCCGACGCCCTCGGGTGATCGGCGCATGGCGCGCGAGCTGATGGCGGCGCTGCGGGGCGCAGGGGCCGCGGTCACGCTGGCCAGCCGCCTGCGCACCCGCCTGGGTCAGCCGGACGAGACCGCCTTCGACGTGCTTGTCAGCGCAGGTCGGCAGGAGGCGGATCGGCTGATCGCGGCCTGGACCACCGATCCGGCGACGCGCCCCGATCTGTGGCTGACCTATCATTGCTATCACAAGGCGCCCGATCTGGTGGGGCCCCTGGTCGCCCGGGCGCTGGGTCTGCCCTATGCCCTGGTGGAAGCCAGCGTGGCCGGCAAGCGCGCCCATGGTCCCTGGGCACAGGGCTATGCGGCGGCGCTGGATGCGGTGCGGCTGGCCGGGCGCATCTTCTGCCCCAATCCGGGCGATGCCGAAGGCCTGGCCGGCCATGTGGCGGGGCCGGATGTGCTGGTCGATCTGCCGCCCTTTCTGGATGGGGCGCCCTATCGCGTCGCACGGGCGGGGCATGCGGCGCGGCGCGCGGCCTGGGCGGCCAGGCTTGGCCTGCCGGGCGATGACGGCGCGGTCTGGTGCCTTTCCGTCGGCATGATGCGCCCGGACAAGCTCGCCTCCTATCGCAGCCTGGCCGCGGCCTTGCGCCTTCTGCCGCAGCCCGGCTGGCAGATCATCCTGGTCGGCGATGGGGTGGAGCGTGCGGCGGTTGAAGCCGATTTCGCGGGGTTGCCGGCCCGCCTCGCCGGGCAGTTGGGGGCGGAGGAACTGACCGGGCTCTATGGTGCGGCCGATCTGTTCCTGTGGCCCGCGATCAACGAAGCCTATGGCTTTGCCCTGCTGGAAGCCCAGGCGGCGGGGCTGGCCGCGGTGATCGGCCGGGGGCCTGGCACGGCCAATATCCTGCGCCAGGGTGAAACCGGCCTGCTGGTACCGGCCGGGGATGCGGCGGCTTTCGCCAACGCCGTCAGTGGCTTGCTGGCCGATCCTACGCGACGGGATGCGATGGGACGGGCGGCATCCGCCAATGTTCTGGCCCGGCATGACGGCCAAGCGGCCGGTCAGGTCTTGCTGAATGAGCTTGCGGGGCTATGCCCATGACATTGCTTGCCCTTCTGCGCCATGCCCCGACCGATTGGAACGCTGCCCGGCGCCTGCAGGGCCGCAGCGATGTTCCGCTATCGGTCGAGGGCGAAAAACGGTGTGAATCCAGTTGCCTGCCCGATGATCTGAAAGCGGCGCGGCTGATCGCCTCCCCCCTTCTGCGGGCAGTGCGCACGGCCGCTCTGCTCACCGGGCGGCAGGCGGAGATCGAACCGCGCCTGACGGAGATGGATTTCGGCACCTGGGAGGGGCAGACCCTGGCCGCGCTGCGTGCCGCCGATCCGGAAGCGATGCGGGCAGAGGAGGATCGCGGCTGGCATATGACCCCGCCCGGCGGCGAAAGCCCATGCATGGTCTGGCAACGGGTGGCACCCCTGCTGGCGGAACTGGCGGCGGAGGACCGGCCGGTCGTGGCGGTCACCCATAAGGGGGTGATCCGCGCCATTCTGGCCCGCGCCTGGGGCTGGGATTTCCTGGGCAGGCCGCCCGAGACGCTGCAATCGTCCTGCCTGCACCGGCTGCGCCTGCGGCCGGATGGCACGCCGGACATCCTGGCGCTGAACGAGGTCATGCCGGGGGTGGGTACATCATGACCAATGCGCCCCGCCTGCTGTTCCAGGTTCAGAATCTGCTGGGCATCGGCCATCAGATGCGCGCGGCCGCCATCGCCCGGGCCTGCGTGGCGCGTGGTTTTCGGGTTGATGTGCTGCTGGGCGGGCCGGATGGCATGGGGGTGGATTGGGGCGCGGCCCATCTGCACCCGCTGCCGCCCGTGCGCGCGCTCGACCAAAGCTTCAGGGTTCTGCTCGATGCCTCTGGAAACACGGTCGATGATGCCTGGTTGCAGGCGCGCGGGCGCCTGTTGCTGGAGAAGGCGGAGGAACTGCGCCCAGACCTGCTGCTGCTGGAGGGATTTCCCTTTGCGCGCAGGCGCTTCCATGTCGAACTTATACCTTTGATCGAAAGGCTGCGGGCGCGGGGCATTCCGGTAGCCTGTTCGATCCGCGATATCCTGCAGCGGCCGGCCAAGCCGGGCCGGGTGGCGGAAGCAATCGGGCGTGCTGAACGTTATCTCGACCGCATCCTGGTGCATGGCGATCCGGCCTTTCTGCCGGTCACCGACAGCTATCCGGAGCTGGCGGGGCTGGCCGGGCGCATCGCCTATACCGGCCTTGTCGCGCCCGATGCCCCTGCACCGGCTGAGATCGCGGAGACGCCTCGGGGGGAGATTCTGGTTTCCGCCGGCGGTGGCGCGGTGGGCGGAAGCCTGATCCGCGCCGCTGTCGGGGCGGCCCGGCTGGGCGCGGGCGGGGCCGACCGGCGCTGGCGCATCCTGGCGGGGCCGAACCTGCCGCCGGAAGACCGACCGGACCCGGCGGAGCTTCCCGCCCAGGTGATCGTCGAGCCGAACCGGACGGATTTCCGCACCCTGCTGGCGGCCTGCGCCCTGTCCATCAGCCAGGCCGGCTACAACACGGTGATGGATCTGGCGGTGACGCATCCGCGCGCCCTGCTCTGCCCCTTCGCGGGGGATGGCGGCGAGCAGGAACAGCCGCTGCGCGCGGACAGGCTGGCGGCGCTGGGCCTGGCGGATTGCCTGCCGCCCGACGGGCTGACGGCGCTGGCGCTGGCCCTGGCCGTCGATAGTGCCTTGGCGAAACCCGTCCCGCCATCCTATCCATTCCAGCTCAACGGCGCGGCGCAAAGCGCTGAAATGCTGTGGACAATGCTATGAACTACGCCCTGGTGGAATTGCGGTGCGAACTGGATCGCTGGCAGGAGGCGGGCAAGATTGCCCGCTTCTGGTGGCGCGATGACGATGCGGTGGCGGCGACGCCGGCGCTGGACAGGCTGATCGCCATGACGGCGGAGTTGGGCGTGCCGCTGGGCCTTGCCGTGATTCCGAATAAGGTGGAACCCAGCCTTTTCAAGCGCTTGTCAGGCCTCTCTCATATCCGGGTGCTGCCGCATGGCGCGTCCCATCTGAACCATGCCCCGTCGGACCAGAAGAAGGCGGAATTCGGCGCGCATCGCCCGGTGGAGCTGATGCTGAACGAGATCGCCTCGGCCCTGGCCTGGTTCGGCCTGCGCTGCCCGGAAGGGGGGCTGCCCTTCGCGCCCATTTTCGTGCCGCCCTGGAACCGCATTGATCCGGCCCTGGCCGCGCGCCTGGATGAAGCCGATATCGCCCGCGTTTCCACCTTCAACCCGCGATCCCGTCAGGCGCCCGATCCCAAGCCGATCAATACCCATGTCGATCCGATCGACTGGAAACATGGCAAGCGCTTCCTGGGCTGGGAGGCGGCGATGGCCCCGCTGCTGGCGCATCTGAAGGCAAGGCGGCTGGATGATCCCGCCGTCGATATCGACCCGACCGAACCGACCGGGCTGCTGTCGCATCATCTGGTGCAGGACAGGGCGGTCTGGGAATTCCTGGGCGCGGTCGGGCAGGAAATCACCGACCACAAGGCGGCGGCATGGGCCGACCCTCTCGACCTGGCGAAGGACCCGCGATGACCGGCATGGACGAACCGCAAACCGGCTGGCTGCGCTACCCCCTGCCGATGCTGCTGGGCGATGGCGCGCGCGCCGGGCTGGGGCTGCTGGCCTGTCTGGTCCCCTTTCTGTTTGCCCGGCCGGTGGCCTGGGTCGGCTGGATCTTGGCGGCGGCTGCCCTGCTGTTCCTGCTGTTCGGATTGCGCACGGCCCTGCGCGCGGCCAGCCGCTGGCGGCTGGATGACGACGGGCTGGTGCTGCACGGGCCGATCCGCCGGCGGCTGCGCTGGGATGGGCTGACCGCGCTGAAGCTGCGCTACTATTCCACCAAGCGGAACCGGTCCGGCGGCTGGTTCGTGCTGAATCTGACGGGCGCCGCCGGGCGGATGCAGCTGGAATCCCCCCTGCCGGAGTTCGAGGTGATCGCCGCGCGCGCCTTCGATGCGGCCCAGGCGCAGGGCCTGACCCTGGACCCGGTGACCGAGGACAATCTGGCGGCGATGGGTCTTCGCCGCAGGGGCAAGGATCAGGGGCTTGCGTAAAGCCCGCAGCCGAGACAGGATGCCCGGCCGTCTGGTGATTGGGGATGCGGGTAAGCAGCGGGAGAACCGGGGGATGGCCGATCCGACCGCAACGATGATGATGGATCCCGGCAATCTGCTGGAGATTCGCGATCTGGCAATCCGTTTCGACCTGGCCGAGGGGCCGGTGGAGGCGGTGCGCGACGCATCCTTCCGGGTGCGACCGGGTTCCACCGTCGCCCTGGTGGGGGAATCCGGCTCGGGCAAATCGGTGATCAGCCAGGCGATCATGGGCATTTTGCCCAAGCCGGCGAAGGTCACGGCCGGGCAGATTCTGTTCAACGATCCGCAGGCCGATGCCCCGATCGACATCGCCGCGCTGGACCGCGACGGGCCGCAGATGCGCGCCATCCGTGGCGGGCGCATCTCCGTCATTTTCCAGGAGCCGATGACCTCGCTGTCGCCCTTGCACACGGTGGGCGATCAGGTCAGCGAGGCGGTGCTGCTGCATCGCGGCGTCGGCCGGGCGGAGGCCGATGAGCTGACCCGCGACATGCTGCGCATGGTGGGCTTTCCCGATCCCGCCCGGGCGCTGAAGACCTATCCGTTCGAACTGTCCGGCGGGCTGCGTCAGCGCGCCATGATCGCCATGGCGCTGGTCTGCCGCCCGGCTTTGCTGATCGCCGATGAACCGACGACCGCGCTGGACGTGACCTTCCAGGCGCAGATTCTGAAGCTCGGCCGCGATCTGCAGGCGGAGCTCGGCATGGCGGTGCTGCTGATCACCCATGATCTGGGCGTGGTCGCCAATGTCGCGGAAGAGGTGGTCGTGATGTATCACGGCCGGGTGCTGGAACGTGGCCAGATGCAGGACATCTTCGCCGGGCCACGCCATCCTTATCTGAAGGCCTTGCTGCATGCCGTGCCACGGTTCGGCATGGATCGGGCCGAGCGGCTGACCCCGATCCGCGAGATCGAATCCGCCGGTACCGGCCGGCTGCATGCGGCGCGCGAAGCCAGCCACCGCAGCGTGGATGCTGGCAAGCCGCTGCTGGACGTAACGGGGCTGAACAAGCGCTTCGCCATCCGCAAGGCGGGCAAGACAACAGCGGAGGTGATCGCGGTCGATGGGGTCAGCTTCACCCTGCACAAGGGCGAGTGCCTGGGGCTGGTGGGGGAATCGGGCTGCGGCAAGACCACCCTGTCGAAAATCCTGATGCGCGGGCTGGCCCCGGATGAAGGCCAGGTCCGCTTCCACGGGCCGGATGGGTCGATCGATCTGCTGTCGCTGTCGGACAATGCGCTGACCGCCATGCGCAAGCGCATGCAGTTCATTTTTCAGGACCCGTTTTCCAGCCTCAACCCGCGCATGACGGTGCTGGATGTGCTGACCGAGCCCATGGTCATTCACAATATCGGCAGGCCGGCGGACCGGAAGGCCTTCGCGCAGGAGCTGATGGAGCTGGTCGGGCTCGACGGGCGTCATCTGGGCCGCTATCCCCATAGTTTTTCCGGCGGGCAGCGCCAGCGCATCGGTATCGCGCGCGCCCTTGCGCTCAAGCCCGAGTTGTTGATCTGCGACGAGCCGACCTCCGCGCTCGACGTGTCCATCCAGGCGCAGATCCTGAATCTCTTGAAGGATCTGAAGGACCGGCTCGGCCTGACCTATCTGTTCATCAGCCATAATCTGGCGGTGGTGGACTATATCGCCGACCGCATCATGGTGATGTGTCGCGGCCGCATGGTGGAGCTGGCACCGCGCGAACTGCTGTTCCAGAACCCGGTGCACCCCTATACCCGGGCGCTGCTGGCGGCCGTGCCCTATCCCGACCCGTCCCACCCGCTCGACTTTGGCAAGCTGATGGCCGGGCGCATGTCCGAACCGTCGGAATGGCCCGAGCCGTTCCTGGATGATGGCAAGCGTCCGATGGCCCTGCATCAGGTGGCGCCGGGCCATGTCGTCTGGGCATCCGCCGCGGCGAAGGAGATCGCGGCATGATCGTGCTTCGACCGGCCCTGACCGCCCTGGCGCTGTTGCTGGTGGCGCTGCACCCCGCCCAGGCCTCCGACCGGGAAGCACCGATGCTGGCGGCCCTGGTGGCGGAAGGCAAGCTGCCGCCGGTGGAAGAGCGCCTGCCTGCCCTGCCGAAACTGGCCGATTTCGGGACGGAGCAGACGCTGGGCGAATATGGCGGCACGCTGACCATGCTGATGGCGCGCGCCCGCGATACAAGGCAGATGACGGTCTATTCCTATGCCCGGCTGGTGAAATACAATCGTGATCTGGAGCTGGTGCCCGATATTCTGGACCGGGTGGAGGTTCTGGAGGACGGCCGGGAATTCGTGCTGCATCTCAGGCCCGGCCATCGCTGGTCGGATGGCGAACCCTTCACCGCCGATGATTTCCGCTATTGGTGGGAGGATGTGGCCCAGAACAAGGAGCTGAGCCCGGCGGGGGTCCCGACCGAGCTTTTGGTGGACGACACCCTGCCCGAGGTGCTGTTCCCCGATCCGGTCACCGTGATCTATCGCTGGCAGGCGCCCAATCCGCGCTTTCTGCCGGCCCTGGCGGAGGCGACCCCACTCTATATCTTCATGCCCGGCCATTATATGCATCTGTTCCATGCCCGCTATTCCAAGCCGGAGGAGCTGGCGGCGCGGATCAAACAGACGGGCTCGCGCAACTGGGCGCAGATGCACAATAATATGGGCCGGGCGCGGGATGCCGATAATCCCGATCTGCCGACGCTGGAACCCTGGATGGTCACCAACCGGCCGCCGGCGGATCGCTTCGTTTTCGAACGCAACCCCTATTTCCACCGGGTCGATGCCCAGGGCCGCCAGCTTCCCTATATCGACCGGGTGATCTTCGACATCACCCAGTCGGGCCTGATCGCCGGCAAGACGGCGGCGGGCGAGGTTGATCTGCAGGGCCGCTATCTGCGGTTCGACGAGGTGACGCTGCTGAAATCGTCGGAAAAGAAGCATGGCTATTCCACGCTGCTATGGCGCATCGCCAAGGGCGCGCATCTGGCCCTGTATCCCAATCTGACGGTGGATGACCCCGTCTGGCGCGGCGTGTTGCGCGATGTGCGCTTCCGCCGGGCGCTGTCGCTGGCCATCAATCGCTATGAGCTGAACCGGGTGATCTATTTCGGTCTGGCGATCGAAGGGCAGAACACCATGCTGCCGGGCTCGCCGCTCTATGATCTGGAACGACGCAGCCGCTGGTCCAAATTCGATCTGGCGGAGGCCAATCGGCTGTTGGACGAGATCGGGCTGACCGAACGGGATTCGCGCGGCTTCCGGCTGATGGCCGATGGCCGCCCGCTGGAAATCATCGTGGAGACGGCCGGCGGCACGGAAGAGGCCGATGTGCTGTCGCTGATTTCCGACAGCTGGGCCAAGGCCGGCATCAAGCTGTTCATCAAGCCCTTGTCGCTGGATGTGCTGCGCAACCGCATCTTCGGCGGGCGCACCGTGATGTCCATCGGGTCGGGGCTGGAGAATGGGCTGGCCACCCCCGATTTCGTGCCGTCGGAAATCGCCCCGGTGGACCAGAACCAGTATCAATGGGCGAAATGGGGCCAGTATTACCAGACCAAGGGCGCCTCGGGCGAAGCTCCGGACACGCCGGAAGGCGTGCTGCTGATGGATCTGTATGACGCCTGGTTCGCCTCCGGCGACAGGCAGGAGCGCGCCGATGTCTGGCAGGCCATGCTGGATCTGCATGCCGATCAGGTGTTTTCCATCGGGTTGGTGGCAGGCGTCTACCAGCCCATCGCGGTGCGCGACGGATTGGCCAATATTCCGCAGGACGGTATCTGGAACTGGAGCCCCGGCGCCCATTTCGGCCTCTATGGCATGGACCGTTTCTACTTCACCGATCCGGCGCGGCGCGGTCTGGCCGTCCGCCCCGGCAATGGCGGGTAAGGCAGATGTTCGGTTACGTCGTGCAACGCCTGTTCGTGATGATCCCCACCCTGCTGGTGATCTCCGCGCTGGTTTTCATCATCATCAACCTGCCGCCCGGTGATTTCGCCACCGCCATGCTGCAGGAGCTGGAAAGCCAGGGCGGCAGCGGCGCCCAGAAGGCCGCCGAAATCCGCGCGCTGTACGGGTTGGACCGGCCGCTGATCGAACAATATTTCCATTGGCTCGGCGGCATGATGGTGGGCGATTTCGGCTTTTCCTTCGAACATGAAGCCCCGGTGACGGCCGTGGTGGGCGAACGGATGGGCCTGACCCTCCTGATCAATTTCATCTCCATCCTGTTCATCTATCTCGTCTCCTTTCCCATCGGCGTCTATTCCGCCGTGCGGCAATATTCGGCCGGTGACTATGCCTTCTCCTTCCTGGGGCTGGTGGGCTATGCGACGCCCAATTTCATGCTGGCCATCATCATGCTGTATGTGCTGAACGAAGCCTTCGGCATTTCCATCGGCGGGCTGATGGACCCGGTTTTCCGTGACCAGCCGATGAGCTGGGACAAGTTTGTTTCGATCATGCAACATTCCGTCGTGCCGGTGGTGGTGATCGGCACGGCCGGAACCGCGGCCATGATCCGCCGGCTGCGGGCCAATCTGCTGGACGAGCTGCACAAGCAATATGTCGTCACCGCCAAGGCCAAGGGCCTGCCGCCCGGCCGGGCGCTGCGGAAATACCCGCTGCGCATGGCGCTGAACCCGTTCATCGCCGATATCGGCAATCTGCTGCCCGATGTCGTCTCCTCCTCCGTCATCGTCTCGGTGGTGCTGGGGCTGGAGACGGTGGGGCCGACGCTGCTGCGCGCGCTGGAGACGCAGGATACCTATCTGGCCGGCTCCTTTCTGATGTTCCTGGCTTTGCTGACGGTGATCGGCATGTTGATTTCCGACCTGGCGCTGGCCGCACTCGACCCGCGTATCCGCCTGGGCGGAAAGGCGGTGAAGTGATGGCCGGTCCCCTGAAGCCGCTGGTTACCGGGCGGACCCTGCCACCGGCCAAGCCGTTGGAACACTGGGCCGATGACGCCGCCTTCGATCCCAAGGCGGCGACCCGCCTGACTACAGGGCAGGAACGCTATTATCTCGCCTCGCAATGGCAGCTGATGTGGTGGAAGCTGAAGCGCCATCGGCTGGCCGTGATCAGCCTGTTCTTCCTGCTATCGGCCTATGCGTCCATCCTGATCGCGGAAATGATCGCGCCCTATGCGCTGGACGCCCGCAATACCGATTATCTCTACGCCCCGCCGCAAAGCGTGCATCTGATGCATGAGGGGCAGTTCCTCGGCCCCTTCGTCTATCCCTATAAGGTGTCGCTGGACCTTGCCCGGCTGAAATGGGTGTATGAGGAGGATCTGACCCGGCCGCAGCCGATCCGCTTCTTCTGTGCGCCCGATGATTATAACGGCGCGCGCTATCGCTTCTGGGGTGGGCCGGAGCTGGGCTTCCATTTCATCTGCCCGCCCAAGGACGGCACGCTATTTCTGATGGGAACCGACCGGCTGGGGCGCGACGTGTTTTCGCGCATCGCCTATGGCGCGCGGATTTCACTGACCGTGGGTCTGGTTGGCATCATCCTGTCCTTCGCGCTGGGCATCGTGATCGGCGGCATTGCTGGCTATTACGGCGGCTTCATCGACAATGCCGTGCAGCGGGTGATCGAAATCATCCGATCCTTCCCGACCCTGCCGCTGCTGATGGCACTGTCGGCCGCCCTGCCCGTGACCTGGTCGCCGATCCTGGTCTTCCTGGGCGTGACCATGATCCTGGCGCTGCTGGACTGGCCGGGGCTGGCGCGCGCCGTGCGCTCCAAATTCCTCAGCCTGCGCGAGGAAGATTTCGTCCAGGCCGCCCAGCTGATGGGGGCGAAGCCCAGCCGCATCATCGCCCGGCATCTGCTGCCCAGCTTCGCCAGCCATCTGATCGCCTCGGCCTCGCTGTCGATCCCGGCGATGATCCTGGGGGAAACGGCGCTGTCCTTCCTGGGGCTGGGGCTGCGCCCGCCGATCACCTCCTGGGGGGTGCTGTTGAACGAGGCGCAGAACTTCTCCGCCGTGGCGCTCTATCCCTGGATCATGTTCCCGATGCTGCCGGTCTTCCTGGTGGTGCTGGCCTTCCAGTTCCTGGGCGACGGGCTGCGCGACGCGGCCGATCCGTATAAGTAGACCCAAAGGCCTGAATATTGCCCTCGCCCCCTCAGGGGGAGAGGGTTGGGTGAGGGATGCACCCTCACCCGGCTTGGCCTGAACGGCCTCGCCACCCTCTCCTTGCCAAGCAGGAGAGGGTTTTATTGCGCGCGACACATCGGCGCGTTGTCATCCCAGCCCTCGACAAGCTTCGTCGTGGTCGGGCCTGATCCGACCACTTCCATCCAGCTGGAACGAGGTCCCGGGTCTCGCATCACGGATGCTCGCCCGGGATGACTGAAAAACACAGCTGTCATCCCGGAAGCCCGGAGGGCTATCCGGGATCTGTGGCGGGCGGGCGAAAGGTTCCAGGGTCAAGCCCGACCACGACGGTTCACAAGGCGGCAAATTTATGCCGCCAGCTTGGCCAGCCTGGCCTGGGCGCGGGCGCGCGCGGCATCGCCGAAGGCCTGGAACATGGCCCGGCTCAGCGGCCAGGCCAAAGCGCGGGGATGTTCGGGATGCCACTGCACCGACAGGGTGAAGGCGCGCGCGGCAGGCAGGCTCATCGCCTCCACCGTGCCATCGGGGGCATAGGCCTCCACCAGCAGCCCGGCGCCGACCCGGTCCACCGCCTGTTCATGCAGCGAGTTGACCTGGCTGGTCAGGCTGCCGCCATTCAGGGCTTCCAGCCTGCCGCCGGCCACGATATCGATGGCATGGGCGACATCATATTGATCATTATAGGATTTCGTCTTGTCCGAGCGATGATCGATCCGGCGGGGCAGTTCCTGCACATGCTGGAACAGCGTGCCGCCCAGGGCCACGTTCAGCTCCTGATGGCCGCGACAGATGGCCAGGATCGGCACGCCGCGTTCGATGGCGCGCCGGATCAGCGGCAGGGTGGTGGCGTCCCGGCGCGGGTCGCGTTCCACCCCGTCGCGCGCCGGCGTGCCGGCATAGTGATGCGGCTCCACATTCGATGGCGACCCGGTCAGCAGCAGCCCATCCAGCCCGGCCAGCATGATATCGAACTGGTCGACATGGCCCAGCGCCGGAATCACCAGCGGTATGCCGCCCGCCCCATCAATGACGGAGGCGACATATTTTTCGCCCACCTTGAAGAAGCTGCTTTCGCCGCCTTGCACAGTGCAGGCGGGCACACCGATCAAGGGCAGGATGGGGGAAGCCATGCTCTGAACGCTCCTGAATGCCGGCCGGCTTGCCGACCGCTGTGGTCTATCACACTGTAGCCCGTCACCTTCGCTTGAACACCGCTTGCCGAAGCATCCGAATTCGCGGCCAATGACGGACATGGAACAGATTATAGCGGAAATCCTGGCAATCAAGGTCGCATTCCTGGTGGGGTGGGCCGGGCTGCTGCTGATCGCGGAACGGATTGCGCCCGCCGCCTCGCCGCCGGATGCGGCAAAAGGCCCGGCCGGCCGGCGCCGGATCGGCCGCAATCTGGGCCTGTTCCTGATCAATTCCGCGCTGTCGCCGCTCTTCGTCCTGCCGGTCACGGCTTTTGCCGCCCTGCAGGCGCCCGACTGGCGGCCGGGCTGGTGGGCAGGCCCCTGGGGGCTGCTGGCCGATATCCTGCTGCTCGACCTGTTTCTCTATATCTGGCATCGGGCCAATCACGAGATCGGGCTGCTCTGGCGCTTCCATCAGGTGCATCATTTCGACCGCTTCCTGGATGTGACCAGCGCGGTGCGTTTCCATGCGGGCGAGGTGGCGCTGTCCGCCCTCGCGCGCGGGGCTTTCGTCTTCGTGGCGGATATACCGCTCGCCTCCGTCCTGATCTTCGAAATCGTGGTGCTGACCTGTTCCCTGTTCCACCATAGTAACGGGAAACTGCCACAGGTCATTGAAAAGGCATTGTCTTTCCTGATCGTCACACCGGGCTGGCACTGGCTGCATCATCACGCCGTGCGACGCGATACGGATTCCAACTATGCGACGCTGCTGCCGCTCTGGGACCGGATTTTCGGCACGGCCAATCCCGGGCAACGCGATCCGGCGATGAGAATCGGACTGGAGGGGGAGGAGCGCGACCCCGCTTTGCCCGCTTTGTTGCTGCAACCCTTTCGGAACCGGGCGTAACTCGTTTTTATATAAGGGTTTTTACGGCATGTGATCGCCATTTTCTCCAATGGCCAAACCGAATCCAAAACCAGAAGAGCCGGCGCTAAACCTATATTCTTGTGATGGTTTTATGAAAATGACCTTGAATCACCGGGTTGAATAAGCGCGGGCCTCCTGTGTCAAACCCGTTCCATTGCAACCGAATCGCGCGTATCGAACGGCCATGGCCGATATGCGACGAACCGGGTCGAACAAGCTGGCACCGCCCCGGTCGCGGGGCGGGCGGAAAGCCGCGCCGACGCTGAG